>Ga0190358_1000004_pt1 | contig 138348 bp, 127 predicted proteins | sample 48721812_MG_FD_161666 | JGI IMG/M metagenome (GOLD analysis project Ga0190358, IMG submission 161666) | Hydrothermal vent microbial mat bacterial communities from Southern Trench, Guaymas Basin, Mexico - 4872-18-1-2_MG | ecosystem: Environmental > Aquatic > Marine > Hydrothermal vents >... | reverse complement strand
TTGAAGACATTGCTATGATTATGTTTTCATTGGATGCCTGTCCACCGGAAGTGGATAGATAATTCGTAACTACTCAGGGCTATCCGAAAGCGAGCGTAGCCAGGTAGGTCGGGTTAGATTTTTTTGCGCAGCAACGTAACCCGACATTTACCTTTTACCCAGGATCCATGAAAAAAGTTAAGTTTATGACAGCAAAGAGTATATACAATCCTTGTAGTTATTGTTTTGTAATCATTTTAAACTAAGAGAAAAAAACAATGGAACGAAAATACAAACTCCTAATTATAGATGATGACAATCACATCCGCACCACATTTAAAGATTACTTTACCAAACAAAGCTTTATTGTCGAAACCGCTTCTGATGGAATTGAAGGGCTTGAAAAACTTCGTGCGGATGAATTTGATGTTGCGATTGTCGATATGAAAATGCCTAAAATGAATGGCATTGATATGATTAATCAAGCATTGACAAATGATGATGTCGATGCAAATATGATTATTATAAGTACACCCCACGAAAGTAATAAGGGAGATGTCATCAAAGCTCTCAATATTGGGGTAGATGCTTGGTTTGAAAAATCAGAACTCCAAATGCCACAATTACTCAAAAGGGTAACCGAATTGGCACAAGTTATACCGCCTGATATGGTGCGGCGCGTCACTTCTATGATTCAAAACTAATGCCGTGGGATAAGATCAAAAAAATGTTATAATATACTCGTCAATCATTAAAGGATAAATAACTATGTTACGCTATCTTGTTGTTTTTATTAGCTTTATTGTTTTTATGAGTCCTGAAACTTATGCATCACGCCTGGCTTTGGTGATTGGTAATGGGGATTACCAGCATGAATCGTCATTGGATAATCCGGTGAATGATGCCACTGATATAGCGGCGGCACTGAAAAATTTGGGCTTTCAGGTTATCCTAAAGCGTAATGCCAAGCGGCGGGCTATGATAAGGGCAGTGCAGGATTTTGGTGAACAATTGCCTGGGTATGATGTGGGCTTGTTTTATTATTCAGGGCATGGTTTGCAAGCCAGGGGCGAAAATTTTTTGGTGCCGGTAGATGCCCAAATTAAAAGCAAAGCCGATATTGAGTTTGAGTCTGTACCTGCCAATCGTATTTTGCGCCAGATGGAAGAAGCCAATAATGGTGTCAACATTGTGATTTTGGATGCGTGTCGAGATAATCCTTTTACAACTAATCAAAAGGGATTTAGAAAAGGGTTAGCGGAGATGAATAGCCCAACCGGTTCGTTGATTGCTTTTGCAACGGCACCGAATACTTCGGCATGGGGTGGACAGTCTGGGGAACGCAATAGTATTTATACCAAGCATTTTTTGAGGGCTTTACAGAATCAGGCGCATTTAAGCATCACTGATTTGTTTACGCAAGTTCGCAAATATGTGATACAAGAAACTCAAAGTGAAACTCGACAAGTGCCTTGGGAGTCAGTGTCTTTGACTGATCGGTTTTGTTTTGGTTCTTGTGGTTCTGGAGAATCAGGAAAGTTAGAACCAGGAAAAAGTATAATGACATGGCCAAGTGGCGAGCGTTATGAGGGAGAGTTCGTTGACGACAAAAGGAATGGGCAAGGGATAATGACATGGCCAAGTGGCGAGCGTTATGAGGGAAAGTGGAGAAATGACAAGAGGAATGGGCAAGGGATAATGACATTGCCAAGTGGCGAGCGTTATGAGGGAGAGTTCGTTGACGACAAAAGGAATGGGCAAGGAGTCAATATATGGCCAAGTGGCGAGCGTTATGAGGGAGAGTTCGTTGACGACAAAAGGAATGGGCAAGGGATAATGACATGGCCAAGTGGCGAGCGTTATGAGGGAAAGTGGAAAAATGACAAGATGAGTAGCGGTGAGCAAGAGTAGGGTGGGTAGGAGCTTCGCTGCAACCCACCATTTCTCAATTAATACGGTTGCGGTGGGTTTCACTCTACCCACCCTACCTGACTGACAGATTTATATGGCGAAAAATTTTATAAGAACAATTGATATTGGGTAGGCTGATGCATATAGTTATTTTATATGGATTTCAAGGAAATGCTCGATTAGCAAAAGAAAATCCGCTCATCGCTAAAGGTCATATAGGTTTATCAGCGAACAATGGCAAAACGATTTATGGTTTTACTCCAATGAAACCTAATAAACTGAGTGATAAGGAATTTATATTTTTTTTGAAAAGAAAAAGACAAGTATTCGATGGTCAACTAATTGATGATAGCGTGTTATTTAATCAAATTGCCGCTGGAAAATTTAATAAAGGTTTACGAAATTTAGAATTATATCGCCTTAAACAAACTGTTGATGATACAACCTTTGCAAAAGTACTTCAGCAAATTGAAAAACGAGGGCAAGGTTCTAAATATATGTTACCTCATGAAAATATTCCTTTTCTTCCTAACACTTATAACTGTGCTACATTTTGGGGAAAAACGGGCGTTATTTTACCTGAAAAAAGTGGAATCTTGCGTGAATATATACCTGCTATGATCAATCAAGGGGCAGAAAGAGTTGAGTTGGCAATCGCCCCTACAAAACGATGAACAGACATATTAAGAGGTAACTTATATGCTAAGTAAAAATGAAACGGATCATATTTTGAGTACCTTAGCTCATTTAGCAGCACGTTGGAGAGGAATTTCTGAAAATTCTCCCTCAAACCATGAAGTTGTCTTTCACTATAATGAATTATTGCGTTTTTTAATTCACACTGGTTGGGACAATGGACTCGCATTAGAAGAAGAATTACCCGATGAACTCATGCCGAGGGAATACCTTGAATTATAGAAAAAAAGGGATCAGGTTCTATTTATAGCATTTCCCGATTTGATAAAGTACAAAATCATTAATTGTGAATTGTGAATGAATCGTTGTTAATGTCTTTTTCTCGTTCCCAACCTCCTGTTTGGAATGCCTTCCGCTTTGCTCCGCGTCCTCTCATTCCTTCACGGCGTTTGGAAACCAAAAAAAGGGATATAGGTTGCTCTTATAAATACTATTTTTGGCAAAAATAGTATTTCTTGAATAGGCGGCTTACGAGTTTATTAAGAAATGATGGGCAAGCATAAAAGATTGCCCCTACTTATGTTGTAAGCGGTTGTGTTTTTAAATCAACATATTGATTTTTTATACCAATAGAATTATATTAGTATTAATGTGTACTGAACCGCTTATAAATAAAATTTTGTTGTTCAGTATGATTATTACACCAAATCACCGATATTAAATAATGATTGAAGTTGCCCCTTTACGCTATGGCGTTATTTTTAAAAAAGTCTTTTCCAAACCACATATCTTTACTGCTTTTGTGAAAGATATGCTTGGAGTAGAGATTGAAATTGATAAAGTCGAAACGGAGAAATATTTTTCGCCTGTTATCGGAAACGGATATATTAGTCACTGATTTTAGCCCTAAAAAATTAGATGGCACTGGCATTGCGGAAACCCAACATAAAATTGTTTATGTCTGCCCTAAATATGTCACTGATAAAACGCAGGAACCTTATCAAGAATGGTTGAAAGCCATAAATGATAGTTTGGATCAACAGGTTGAAGAAGGTGATTATCACAATGAGGTTATTCAAGAAATCTTTTCTTTAATTAAAAAAGACAAGATTAGCCCTGCTGAATATGCACGGATGAAAGATGAATATTCTGATGAAGAATATATGCAAGAACAAACTCAAAAAGCCACAAAGACTATCATGGAGGTGACAGGCTTGTCTATGGAGCAGATAGAAGCTTTGTAAAATTTGCATTCGTGCATTAATAGCGAGCGTAGGTATGATATTCGACATTGAGCGATTGCGCTGGATGCAGTGAAACTCTATCCACCTACGCTCGCTGGCGAAATCACTTAGATAAAGGAAAACAAATGAAACTTTCAACATATAATCCAAGCAATACTGAAGAAATTAAACAGCTATTCACTAAGACATTTTCAGATTCAGAAGGGCAATCAGAGGGCTTGTTAATAGGAAACTTAGCCTATGAGTTAATAACTAGTATCGCTGACCATGATTTTTGTTGTTTTGTGGCCACTGAAAATGAGCAAATCATTGGTAGTATCATTTTTTCTAAGTTATCGTTTGAAAGAGAGATTAATACTTTTCTTTTATCTCCAGTCGCAATAAGTACAAGTTATCAAGGAAAAGGAATAGGTCAGAAGTTGATTAATTTTGGACTTAACGCCTTAAAAGAAAATGGAGTAGAGTTGGTGTTTACTTATGGTGATCCTAATTTTTACTCTAAAGTTGGATTTCGTTTTATTCCTGAAAATTTAGCAAAAGCCCCTTTTAAATTAACATACCCAGAAGGGTGGCTAGCTCAATCCTTGATTAATGATGAAATTGAACCAATTACTGGTAATTCGTATTGTGTAGAAGCATTTAATAAGCCAGGTCTGTGGTAATATACCTTTTAAGGATATAAAGCAAACCAAAAGAAATGCCTATTCGTAGAAAATGGGTATTTCCATAAAAAGCCAGAAGTGTGAAACCGTTTCATTATATGGAGAACAATTATGAGAGACTTATTTTTGAAAATGCTGTACATAATTGCAGTGGCTATAATAGCAATAACCACTGCCCACGCAGATTCCAAGCCATACGACATTTTTTCACATACCGTCCTGAACTTGCCTTTAGATGTTAAAAGTAAAACATCTTGGAGTAAAATAATCACTACGACACGTGACTGGAACTTATTCTATAGTGATTTACTCTGGGATGGTACTTCAGAACCCGCAGAGCTTCTAATAGCTCCAGCTATTGACTTTGATTCTTATCAATTACTTGTCGGGGGGCTTGGTTTACAAATGAGCGGTGGTTTTAGTCTTTCAATACGAAAAATCATAGAGTATAACGATTTGCTACTTGTTGACGTTTTGATTATGAGACCAGGAGAAAATTGTGTGGTTACAGCAGCACTCACTTATCCTACAGTAGCTGTTTTGACCAAAAAAACGACTAAACCATTGCAATTTTTATTTACAAACTTAATAGTCGATTGTTTGCTTAACTAATTGCTTGTATTAATTTTTCTAACTTGGTAGCTCAATCCGGCGGTTGCGATGGGTAGCGAGCGTAGGGTGGGTAGAGCGAAAGCGAAACCCACCATCATCATTGTATTCATTGACTGTAGGGGCGAACATAAGTGTTCGCCATCCCTTAACTTAATGGCAGTGACCCTACGCTTGCTCGCGTTAAGTTGGCAATACCAATTTTTCGACCTCATCAAGATTAACGCTCTGTCTCGTTTGCCAAAGATTGTAATTATCTTGCATAATTAGCCAACTTTCTGCGGTTCGCCCTAAGGTTTTAGAAAGACGTAATGCCATTTCAGGAGTCACATTAATTTGTCTTTTAATCAATTTATTAAAGAGGGAAGGTGAAATTTTCAACAATTCAGAAACGCTTTGGTAATCAATACCATGAGGTTCAAGATAAACTTCCAAAATAAATTCACCGGGGTGTGGGGGGTTATACATGCTCATTAGTGATAATCCTTATAATCAACTGAAAAGGCATTTCCCTTTTCAAATTTGAAAACCATACGCCAATTTTTGCTAACATCAATTGCCCATAATCCTTTTTTAGCTCCTTTGAGTGGATGAAGCCGGAATCCTGGTAAGTCCATGTCTTCGATGCAGGTTGCGGTATCCAATGCGGTTAACCGGATTCGCAGTTTTGGCTTGTGGCTACTTAAAATACCTGCTGTATTGCCTGTTTCATGGAATTGTTTCAGTCCTTTATGTTTAAAACTTTTAATCATATATACTTCACTGCAATCAAATTTCTGAAAATGATAGAAAGCGTTGTTATATAGTGTCCATCCGGAAACGCTGGTTTATGTCATTTCGACGTTAGGAGAAATCGGATTTTATTGAATAATTGGGGTCAGAGTCACATTAATTTATGTAGTAAACCATTTATCACCAATTAGATATAGATATTGATTGATAGTTTTTTTGGTTATTTCCATAAATTATTAATTTTACTCTGACCCCAATTATTATGTTTTGCGACTGGTAACGAATGGTTGAGCCAAGTTAATTTCAGCACGATCTTTTACTTGATATTCATTGCCTCCAAAATCACGATAAGAAGCAGCCAATCCGAAATGGACTAATGAATTATTTTTTTGCAAGGGAGTAAAAGTAAGTCGTCCGGTTACTGCATAAGTGTCCTTTTCAGAATTACCGGCATCAGGACTACTTTTAGCAAAGGAAGAATTGCCATTATCGCCTTGGTTATAAATTCCAGCTTCAACACTGGTTTTGCTAGTCGGATAACTAGATAAAGTTAAACCAATACTACGTTCTGGAGCAAAAGAACTTGAAATCATGGCACGTTCAGGTAAAAGAACTCTTTCAGCGTTGACTAGCATTTGCAAACCAAAAGGTTCTTTACGTTTTCCAAGCGTTAAATCAAACGGACCTAAGCCATTATATTTAATAAATGCTTCCTTCCAAACGGTTTTCGTTGAACCATCACGTTCACTGATTTGAAGTTGAAGCATACTTTCCCAATGTTCGTCAAATTTATTTTTCAAATAAACACGAACTAAACGTATTGCGTTATTGCTACCAGAATCACCTGTTTGGTGATGAACGCCATTATAATAACCATGTTCCCACAACATTTTTGCTCCCAGTTGTACTTCAGCAAAAACTGGCGGTACAAAAAAAATACAAAAATAGGCTGCTATAACTTGCCTTAAAAAAACTTTTTTCATTTGTTGTTCCTTAGAAGTGTTTTTAGCCTTATAAACGCAGCAATGCCATTAAGTTAAACCAGGGCGTTCGCGGTGGTTCGCACCGAAATCCCCTGAATTGGACTCCAATACTCCAACTCTTAATTTTCGCATTATTAAACTTAAAAGACATTATATCATAAAGCGATAATTAAACTGATAACTGATAACTGAAATGGATATTTTACCATCCTACTTATTCTCTGAAGCAGTTGAACAAGCGCAAGTCGCTATTGCTATTACAAATAATCAACTCAACATTTTATATGCTAATCCTAACTTTGAACGTGTTACAGGCTACAATTCCACTGTTAGCAAAGATGAATCAGCCAAATTTTTAGAAACCATTAAAGAAGCAGTGGGAAATAGATGGGAACACTTATGCGCGAAAGGGGGGCAACTTTCTGATCAAGAAGTGTATTTTGAACCGGGTGGCTATCATCATCCTCGATGGTTTACTTACTCTGGTATCTGGTTTTGTCAGCCAGAAAATGGCACCCGGTTTAGTTCTCTTCAAAAAGATTACTTTTTACTCATTGCAAAAGAAATCACAACAATTAAGCGTCAACAGGAAGAATTGCATAAAAATGCTTTACGCGCCAAGTTAGCTGAAGAAGAATTAACGGAAGGAATACGGGAAACTTTAGCCGGGGCGCTACATCAACTCCAAGAGCCTCTTAATATCATTTCTGCTGCATTGACTATGTTAAAACGTCGTGCCAATGAGAGGCATGATCCCCTTAGCACCACTTTGCAGGAGACATTAACCTCCGTCAATCAGGCTATCGAACAGTTACACCAATGTATTCCCGATAAAACTTTTGAACCCCTATTGCCAGTTAATTTAAATGAGTTACTTCATGATATACTGACTATTTCTACTCAACGTTTACTTGCAGAAGGGGTTGTAATAGATTGGAAACCTAAATCGGTCTTGCCTTCCTGGTTAGGGTATGTTGGACGACTCCGTGGTCTGTTTAAACAACTCATTGATAATTCTATTGATTCTATGAAAAACCATAGACTACGAGAATTGCGTATCCGTACTACCTGTGATAGTGATTTGATTAAGGTGATTATTGAAGACACCGGTACTGGTATCCCCGATAATTTGCGCTTTAAAGTGTTTGAACCCTTTTTTACGACAAAAGCGGGTAAGGGGATTGGCATGGGACTCGTTACTGTCCAAGAAGTGGTTAACCTACATGCGGGTTCAATACGCCTTGATTCGGATTATACTGAAGGAACTCGTTTTATTCTTCAATTTCCAATCAAAAAGGGCAAACACACATCATAGGGCGAACACTTATGTTCGCCTCTACGTATTTCAATATCCGCGTTTTTAGGAAAAAATCAGTGTCCCCTACTCCAAATATCACTCGTGCTGTTCTTATTGAAACGGAACTTGATGCCCTATTTAGGCTGGGTTGCGTGCTTAACCGTTCCCTGAAACTGCAAGAAACTTTACAGGAAGTTTTACAAGTGTTGCATGATCACACTGATATGCAGTATGGTATGGTCACATTACGCGATGATAGTGGCGATTTGTCTATCCGTGCTGTTTCTTGTGGTAATAAATACCTGGCTGATAGCGTGCGTTATCGTCCGGGGGAAGGTGTTATTGGTAGCATTTTAGAAACCAGTAAAATATTTGTTATTGAACGTCTTGCAGACGAATCCCGTTTTTTAGATCGTTTGGGCTTATATGATTCTGAATTGCCCTTTATTGCGGTTCCCATTCATGTTCAGGAAGACACCCCGATTGGCGTACTCACTGCCCAACCCAATACTCACAACGATGGCTTACTTAAGGACCGTGCCCGCTTTATGGAAATGGTCGCGCAATTAATTGCACAAAGTGTTCGTTTATCGAAAGAAATTGAACAGCAGCAACGTGATTTAACTGATGAACGTGATCGTTTGCGTCAAGCGGTGCGTGGCAATTATGGTTTTGACAATATCATTGGTCATGCGGCTTCTATGAAGCGAATCTTTGAATTAGTACGACAAGTCGCCAAATGGAACACAACGGTCCTCATTCGCGGTGAATCAGGAACGGGTAAAGAATTGATTGCGAATGCCATTCATTACAATTCCCCGCGTAATAATAATGAATTTATCAAAGTCAACTGTGCCGCACTGCCTGAAAATTTGCTGGAATCAGAACTGTTTGGACATGAAAAGGGGGCATTTAGTGGCGCGATTAGCCAACACAAAGGTCGTTTTGAGCGTGCTAACGGTGGCACCCTATTTTTAGATGAAATTGGAGATATTCCACCGACATTTCAGGCTAAACTATTGCGTGTATTGCAAGAAGGTGAATTTGAACGTGTAGGCGGGAATCGTACTCTCAAAGTGGATGTCCGTATTATCACCGCAACCAATGTTGATCTTGAATCGCAAGTTGAAATCGGTCAATTTCGTGAAGATTTATATTACCGCCTCAATGTGATGCCCATTGTACTCCCGCCCTTACGCGAACGCACAGAAGATATTCCAGAATTGGCACAATTTTTACTGGATAAAATTGCTCAAAAACAAAAGCGCCAACTCCAATTAACTGATAGTGCTATTCGTCTATTAATGCGCCATAACTGGTCAGGTAATGTACGCGAACTAGAAAATTGCTTAGAACGAGCCGCGATTCTTTGTGAGGGCGAAATAATCAATCGTTCTGTCATCAGCCTAACCGGACTTGAAGAACAAATCCCTTTCAACCCATCCAATCAGCCAAAAGTCAATTTAAAAGTCGATTTAAATGATTCAAAACGAGATGAGCGGGAACGTGTCATAGCTGCCTTAGAACAAGCTGGGTGGGTGCAAGCAAAAGCAGCTAGATTATTAAATATGACCCCACGCCAAATTGCCTATAGAATTCAAACACTTAATATTAAGATGCGAAATATTTAATCTGGAAACACACAGGGCAAACACATAGATTTGCCCCGACGAAATGCCCTGTTTGTAGGGGCGAACCTTTGTTATCGCCCTAACTCCTTCAAATATCCCGCAACAATTCATTTAACCCTACTTTCCCCCGAGTTTTTTCGTCCACCTGCTTAACAATCACAGCACAATAAAGGGAATATTGCCCATCTGATGATGGCAAATTGCCGGAAACAACGACTGAACCAGGGGGAATATAACCATAAGTGATCTCCCCCGTATTGCGATTATAAATTCTGGTACTTTGTCCAATATAAACCCCCATAGAAATCACTGAGCCTGAGCCGACAATAACGCCTTCAACCACTTCTGAACGGGCACCAATAAAGCAATTATCTTCAATAATCGTCGGGGCAGCTTGTATTGGCTCTAAGACACCACCAATGCCTACTCCTCCAGATAAATGGACATTTTTGCCAATTTGGGCGCAAGAACCAACCGTTGCCCAAGTATCAACCATCGTACCACTGTCTACATAAGCACCAATATTGACATAAGAAGGCATTAATACGACACCAGGCGCAATATAGGCACCTTTACGCACCGTCGCTGGCGGCACCACGCGCACACCCATTTCCTGAAAATCCCGTGAACTGACATCGGCAAATTTTGAATCGACTTTGTCATAATAATTCGTAAAACCGCCCTTAATAAAACGATTTTCTTCGAGGCGAAATGATAATAAAACGGCTTTTTTCACCCATTGGTTGACAATCCATTTATCTTGTTGGAATAAAGCCACTCGTAATGTACCTTGATCGAGCAAATCAAGTGTTTCAGTGACAGCGTCTTTAATGTCATGACTGACATTATGTGAATTTAGTTCGGTACGATTTTCAAAGGCTTGTTCAATAACGGCTTGTAAATTATTCATATTAAGTTCAAATTCAGGTTGATAGACTGTTATTCGTTACTATAGCGTTTTTCATTTTGGTGAAATACAAAACGACAAGAGATGTACTTCGCTATAAAGGATGTTTTATTGACCGTTTGTTGACTACAAACTTTTTAGATAAAAATGCGACTAACCCATTTTATTCATTTGATTTTAAATGAGTTTTTCAACCCTTATTTCGCATAGCTTGTTTTTGTTTAATTTCGGAAATGATTTCATCTAAAGTCAAATCTGCAAACAGAAGTTCACGTTCTTTGGTATAATCACCATAACCCATCGTAAATTGATTAATAAAACGGGTTGTATTCACTAAACCGATTTCTTTGCACAAAATATGTATGGCATGGTTCGTGATTTCACTTAAGGGTTTAGTTTGTTCAATCATGGTTCTTTAACCTCAACAATTAATTCAAGTGGCGAGACAGCCTTAGTTTTAATCTCTTTTAACGTTTTAGCTTTTTTTAACAGTTTATCATCACAAGTGCAAAAATAATCAGCTTTTGCTGATTCTGCACAAGCTAAATGCAACGCATCTAAAGGTTTAATACCTATAGCATGAAAAGTTTTAGCATGGACTTCTATCTCATCATTTAATTCAATAAAAATATTGCTTTCTTTTAATAGTTCAAGCACATAATGTTTGCGATAAACATTTGGAATTCTTTCTACTTCAAAAACCAAAGCATCCGATGAAATTAAGTCAAGTGTATCAGTTTCTGATAACCAGAATAAAATGCCCAAAATCGCTTCGGCTTCAGTGGCAATACGAAGTTGACTTCGGTTGTCTAAAGGACGTTGTAAACTACAGGTGTCAAAATAAATTTTCATTAATTAGAATGCTCCTTTTTTAAAACAGAATAGGTAGTACATTAAATATTTTTGACACATTTTATATGCTTAGATATTATACATTATACCGATTTAATGTAACCCATTGATTTACTGAAAATTTTTTTTAGTAAAGCTAATGAAATCAAGCACTTAAATTAAATCTGTATAATGTTTATTATATCATAAAAAATTATCTACATCCTTATTCCATTTGTTTCACAAATGATCCAATATTTTCTGATACCTCGCTTGTTGCTGTTTGCATGGGAAGCCTTACAAACGTCGGAAAATGTTTAAGACGAGTTTGTAGGGCGATTTTAGTGATAACAATTTCCCCCAATAGGTGGTTTTGCTTCCGGAACCGATTCCAATTATCAAAAGCGTTTTGCGTTGCTTGCGCCATTTCTAAATTGTTTGCATCAAAATAACGATAAATGGACATTAAAAATTCTGGAAAAGCATTTCCACCGCCAGTGACAGAACCATCTAAACCGCTTTTTAGCGTTTCAAGGGCAAGCCTATCGGAGCCAACAAACACTTGAAAATGCCCTGCCTTGAGTGCTTTAAACTTAAGTGAGGTTTCAATATTGGCTTGACTATCTTTTATGCCGACTAAGTGCTTATATCCTTTATTCAATAAAATTTCTACCATTTTTGGGGTAATCGAATTTTGGGTATGTTTTGGAAAATGATAAAGAAACACCGGCAATTCTGATTGGTTCAAAATTTCGGTTAAAAAAGATAAAATACCTGTTTCTGAACAATTTGCATAGTAAAAAGGTGGAAGTACCACTAAAGCATCAGCATAATAGCTTGAATGTTTGATTAATTTAAAACTATCAGTTAAACAACAACTACTGATATTATTCAATATAATACCTTTAAATACTTTACGACAATATTCAACTAAGGCAATCCTTTCTTCCAAAGTAAGGGAAGGAAATTCGGCGGTGGTACCATTGGTAAGAATGGTTTCCACCCCCTTTTCTTGAAGAAAAGATAAATAGTCCTCAAGTGCTGTAAAATCAATTTTTCCCTCAGCATCAAAGGGGGTCAGAATGGCAAAAATAGGTCCAGATATTTTTTTCATCATACATTTTAGCACAAATTATCAAATTATGACGGCGTATAGTATAAAATAACCTAACGACGAAGGGCAACCACAAGGGTGTGCAACCTACATAAGAATATTGTGGTGTTTTGAAAATAACTGATAACTGATAACTGAGATAACTGATGAAAGATGAATTTCCCCGTATTAAACGCCTCCCCCCTTATGTTTTCAATATCGTCAATGATTTGAAAATGCAAGCCCGTACACGGGGCGAGGATATTATTGACTTTGGTATGGGCAACCCAGATCAGCCCACGCCTAAGCATATTGTTGATAAATTGATCGAAGTCGCACAGCGTAAAAATACCCATCGCTATTCCGCTTCAAAGGGGATTCTACGCTTACGTCGTGCGATTACCAACTGGTACGCACGGCGTTATGATGTTTCTTTAGACCCTGAAACAGAAGCTATTGTGACTATCGGTTCTAAAGAAGGCTTGGCACATTTAGCCCTTGCAACAGTGGATTCTGGGGACACTGTATTAGTGCCTAATCCGGCTTATCCAATTCATCCTTATGGCTTCGTGATTGCGGGGGCAAATATACGTCATGTGCCTTTAGTGCCAGGGGTTGACTTTTTTTCGGAATTGGTTAAAACCATCACGGAATCTTGGCCACCCCCCAAAATGTTGGTACTGAATTTTCCAGGCAATCCAACAGCTCAATGTGTTGAACTCGAATTTTTTGAGCAGATTGTTGAAATTGCAAAAAAACATAAGATTTGGATCATACAGGATTTGGCTTATGCGGATATTGTTTTTGATGGCTATGTCGCGCCGTCAATTTTACAGGTGCCGGGAGCTAAAGATATCGCGGTTGAATCTTTTTCTTTGTCGAAAAGTTATAATATGCCAGGTTGGCGGCTCGGCTTTATGTGTGGCAATCCAACCTTAATTGCGGCTCTGACGCGGATAAAGTCTTATCTGGATTATGGCACCTTTACACCGATTCAAGTCGCTAGTATTACAGCACTGGAAGGCGATCAAACTTGTGTGCAAGAAATTCGAGATATGTATTGTCAACGCCGCGATGTACTTTGCGAGGGCTTGAATGCCTTAGGCTGGGCGGTCGAAAAACCAAAAGCCACAATGTTTGTATGGGCAAAAATACCGGTGCCTTATCAAACTATGGGTTCATTAGAATTTGCGAAAAAACTCATAGCTGAAGCGAAAGTCGCCGTTTCACCGGGCATTGGTTTTGGTCAATATGGAGATGATCATATGCGATTTGCATTAATTGAGAACCGTCACCGCACTCGCCAGGCATTGCGCGGGATTCGGGATATGTTTAGGAAAGATAATATTTTATAAACGTAGGGGCGAACCTGCGTGTTCGCCCAATTATTCGTTACTGCGTTTCACAATTTAAACAGGAGAAAAATTAAAATCTATGTTAAATCCAGTTAAAGTGGGTATATTAGGATTAGGTACCGTCGGAGGTGGCACGGTGCATGTTTTACAGCGTAATGCCCAAGAAATTGCACGCCGTGCCGGGCGAGGTATTGTTGTCACTCATGCTTGTGCTAAGGAACTGAATCAAACTCATCCTTATCGTACCGATGACATTGTATTAACGGAACAATTGTCTGATGTTATCAATCACCAGGCTGTCGATATTATTGTCGAACTATTAGGCGGAACAACCATTGCGCTTGATATGACATTACAAGCGATAGCTAATGGTAAACATGTTGTCACTGCGAATAAAGCTTTAATCGCTAAGCATGGCAATGAGATTTTTGCCGCCGCGCAAGAAAAAGGAGTTATGGTCGCTTTTGAAGCCGCTGTTGGTGGGGGGATACCTATCATTAAAGCAATACGCGAAGGTTTAGCGGCAAATGAAATTGGTTATGTGGCAGGTATTATTAATGGTACCAGCAATTTTATTCTGAGCGAAATGCGTGAAAAGGGCAGTGAATTTGCTGACGTTCTAGTTGAAGCACAACGCTTAGGCTATGCTGAAAAGGACCCCACTTTTGATATCGAAGGGGTTGACGCAGCCCATAAATTGACGATTATTGCTTCTATTGCTTTTGGTATTCCATTACAATTTAACCAGGTTTATATGGAAGGGATTACCCACATTTCGCCTGAAGATGTCCAATATGCGGAAGAATTAGGCTATAGAATCAAACACTTAGGTATTACCAAACGGACTGATAAAGGGATTGAACTACGTGTGCATCCCACCTTTGTCCCTAATAAACGTCTGATTGCTAATGTTGAAGGGGTAATGAATGCAGTACTCGTGGAATCTGATGCCCTGGGACAATCACTTTATTATGGTGCAGGTGCAGGCGCGTTGCCAACGGGATCAGCGATAGTCGCAGATTTAGTTGACATCACACGCACCCTCACAACAGATCCTGGTAATCGAGTACCTCATTTGGCTTTTCAAGCCAATGCCTTATCAGATATACCGATTGTCCCCATAGAAGAAATAGAATCTTCTTATTACTTACGCATGTCAGCCATAGACAAACTGGGGGTGCTGGCGCATGTCACTCAAATTCTGAGCAACAATGGCATCAGCATTGAAGCCATTATCCAAAAAGAACCTATCAATGGTGCTGAACATGTTTCAATTGTCATGCTGACTCACCAAGTTGTTGAAAAACAAATAAATAAAGCAATCCAAGCCATTGAAAATTTAGACGGTATCGCCGGACTTGTGACTCGTATTCGTTTGGAAATGAAATAACGAGCGAAAAACGGTATTAAAAAGAAATACCCTTTTTTGATTTGAAAAAGGGGTATTTCTATTCATGGCGCGATTATTGATCGATAGAGGAAATATTCAAGAAGCCAATTACCTATTAAAGTGTATGCACAGAAAAATGCGGATGAAAACAACCAGCTAATGGAGAATGCCTCATGAAAAAATCAATTTTACAACCAAATACCAGCTACAGTTTTTCCGACTATTTCAAACTCAGCTATCCGACTAAAGACATTGTGGCAGAGTTTGGCTATGGGTATAAATTAACTCAGCTATCTCTTCCACGGAACACCTTGACAGGCACACTTGAAAGACTTCAAAACACTTTTTATAAGAAATTGCCCCATATTTCCCTGACATCAGAAGCCGCAAAACGAGAAATGCTTGTAGCACCCATTCTACTTGAATTGCTTGATTATATTGATATGGATATTGATATTGAGTATCCATTGTATGTTAATGAACTGCTCCATGGCAATATTGATTATTTCATACACTCGTCGCAAGAAGTTGTCATTGTTGAAGCTAAAAATGCAGATTTAGAACGTGGTTTTAACCAGTTAGCGGTCGAATTGATCGCCATGGCGCAATATCGAGATGAGCAAGATAAACAATTGTATGGCGCTGTGACCGTTGGCGATATGTGGCGATTTGGCATGTTGGATCGTGATGCAAAACGCATTGTGAAAGATATTGATTCTTTTCGTATTCCCCTTGATCTTGACGAATTGTTTCGGGTATTTCTTGGGGTACTTCAGTAGAGATTCGGTGGGTTTTCTACCCACCCTACCCACCTAATTCAAACAATCGGCGGAATCATTTCACTAACATGCACGGGAAATTGATTAACGACGCGATCTTGAAAATAATGGGTTAAAGTTTTGCGTATGACTGGAAAGGCTAGTTTTTCCCAAGGAATTTTATCCTGACTAAAAAGCTGTACTTCTAAACTTTCAATGCCAGGTGCATAATTTAAATCACATAACTGGGTCCGAAACATCATATAAACTTGACTAATGTGAGGGAGACTAATCACGACATATAAGCTCACTTGCCCAATATTAGCCTTCGCTTCTTCCCATGTTTCACGAGCTGCTGCTTGTTCAATTGTTTCATTATTTTCCATAAATCCTGCCGGTAATGTCCATAAACCATAACGTGGTTCAATAGCCCGTTTACACAAAAGGATTTGGTTTTCCCATATAGGTAAACACCCGGCAATTATTTTAGCCAGGTAGGGTGGGCAACGTCTTTTTGTTGCCCACCATGGCATTATCAATACAATCCTCAAGTTTTTCTACCACGTCAACATCATCTATCGGCACGACTGTCAAAAAAAGCGTCTTTTCGTATACCAATGTCAAACGTTTTTTTTCGTTTTTTTGCTAGATCGAGTACTTCTTTTAAAGTTTGTCGTGTATCGGTGAGGGCAAAGTCATCTACTTTAAAAATGGGTTGGGCGTATCGATTTGAAGTTTGTGCTTTAGTCATTAGCATCGTTATACCTCATGGTTCTTATGTTTAAATTTCTTTTACGCTGCCTGAGCAGGTTTGCAACCTGCTCCACAACCTTTAAGATTAAGCTAAAAAAGTATCCTATTAAAATTGGCTGGTAGGCTCAATATGTAGGTGGGTTTCGCTATCGCGAAACCCACCGTTTCGTTGAAAATGGTAGGTTGCAACGAAATTTCTACCCCCCCTACCTCTGAATTTTGATATAGCGTTTTTCGTTTGGGTGAGATACAAAAAAGGGCAACCATAAAGGATTGCCCCTACTAATTTATTTTTGGGCACTTGATTTGTGAAAGAGTTTTGCAAGAGGCTCTCCCGTTAATTTCTGAGCAGCATCTTTTATCGTCGCCATTTGTTATTTTGTCAATTTATTCATCGTCTTTTCCTAAGTTGTTTTAAAAGGTGATAAAATATATTATACATTACTTTATATTTTGGGAATTACCTAATAAATGATGGGATGCAGGTGTGCAGCCTACAAAACGCAAATAGGAGAAATTTTAAAAATGTCAAAATCCATTGGTATATTAACTGCTGGAGGCGATAGCCCAGGACTAAACGCCGCAATTCGCGCTATTGGAAAAACGGCGCTTGCTTCAAATTTTGGTATGCAAGTTGTCGGTTTTCGAGATGGATTTCGGGGTTTGGTAGAAAACAGAACAATGCGTTTGGATCAAACGACAGTCTCCGGTATTTTAACCCTGGGGGGAACCCTATTAGGTACCAGTCGTGATAAGCCCCATCGTATGCCAATGGGAGACAAAGAGTTGGATATGACGGAAACGGTAATAGATACCTACCACAAAAACCATTTGGACGTGTTAGTTTGTATAGGCGGGGGCGGTACACATAAAAATGCGTACCGTTTAGCACAAAAAGGGCTGAATGTCATCACATTACCCAAAACCATTGATAACGATTTAGCGATGACGGATACGACGATTGGCTTTGATAGCGCACTGGGTATTGCTACCGAAGCGATTGATCGCTTACATAGCACTGCACACAGTCATCATCGTATCATCGTGGTAGGTATTATGGGGCATAATGCCGGTTGGTTAGCCTTAGGTGCCGGTATTGCTGGCGGAGCTCATGTGATTTTAATTCCGGAAATGCCCTACGATGTTCAAGTCGTAGCCGATGCAATTCGCCAACGCCAACGCCAGGGTAAAAATTTTAGTTTGGTAGCCATTGCAGAAGGTGCCCTATCGAAAAAAAATGTAGGTGCCATACAGACTGCTATTCAAACTCGGGAAACTGCCGATACTAAAAAAGAGAAAAAGGAAGCTAAAATTCAGTTCAATCAGCTCAAAATTCAGCAAGCTAACAACACCTTACTTCTCACGAAACAACTTGAACAACTCACCGGTTTAGAATCACGACTCACGATTCTAGGGCATCTACAACGTGGTGGAACACCCTCATCAGCTGATCGTTTATTAGCCACTCAACTAGGTACAGCCTGTGTTTCAATGATTCACGAAGGAATTTATGGCGTTATGGCAGCTAAACATGGACAGCAGGTTGAACCTGTGCCGTTGGAAGATGTGGTGGGTAAACGTAAAACAGTTCCCCTGGATCATCCTTGGATAGAAACGGCACTTCGTGTTGGTGTTAGCTTTGGTAACTAGATAGCTAAAAATTCCAGACGACTTCAAAATCGGGGGCAACCATTCAGTCTTGCCCCTACATCACTTAATGGATACTATAAATAATGAAACTTCATCTTAATTCAGGAAACAGCACTTATCAAATTCAGAGCATAAACTCACACAGCGTTACTATTAATGAAAAAGTATATTCACACAGTCTTATTGTGATGCCAGAATCCCTTCATAAATGGAACGTTGAAAATTTTGAAACATTGAACATAACACATTTTCAGCAATTATGTGCATTACAGCCAGAAGTCGTGTTATTAGGAACGGGACAAAAGATACGTTTCCCCACCTCCGATTTATTAGCACCACTGATTAATGAAGGTATAGGAATAGAAATGATGAACATGCGAGCTGCTTGTCGCACTTATATGATTCTTATGGCTGAGGGACGAAAAGTGGCAGCAGGACTATTGATAAATAATAAAGGGTAGACACGCAGATCTGCCCCTACAAACCCCCACGTATTCATAGCTTGTAGGGGCAAACATTCGTTATCGCCCTGGCTCACTTTATTTAAAGCTGAGTACAATTTATAAAAGATTTTATAGAGATGCCTTCTTTTGTAAAGATTTCTTTCAGATGCTTTAAAGCAGAAATTTGAATTTGTCGTACTCGTTCACGGGTAAGTCCTAGTTCTGCACCCACTTCCTCCAATGTAGCTTCATCCTTATCATTTCCTATCCCAAAGCGTCGTTTTATCACAAAAAGAGCCTTTTCATCAAGTTGAGATAACCAAAAACTAAGCTTTTTACTAAATTCAGCATTTTGTAACAATAGCATGGGATCAGGATTAAGCTCATCGGGAATCGTGTCGATCAAAGCCCTTTCATAATCGCTCATGTACGGATTATTTATCGAACAAGTTACCAGCTCATTAATACCTAGTGCTTTTTTAATTTCTTCTACCGGTTTATCTAACAAAAGTGCCACTTCTTCAGGCTTAGGCTCATGCTCTAAAGTTTGTGACAAAGTATAAATGGCTCGTAAACAAGAATTAATTTCTTTAAGTACATGGATAGGCAAACGAATAGTACGAGTTTGATTCATAATAGCACGAGCCATTGATTGTCGAATCCACCAAGTAGCATAAGTAGAAAAACGAAAACCCCTTTCTGGATCAAATTTATCTACCGCTCGCATCAATCCAATATTACCTTCCTCAATTAAATCAAGTAGGGCTAAACCTCGCTCCATATAACCGTAGGCAATTTTGACAACCAGGCGCAAATTAGCCTCAATCATGCGATTACGTGCTACTTTATCCCCTTGATGTGCACGTCGCGTATAGTTAATCTCTTCTTCCGCTGTCAAAAGTTTATAAGAACCAATTTCCTTTAAATAAAGATGGGTAGCATCGAAATTCCCTTTAGCAGAATCTTCTATGTTGATTTTTTTTTGCACCTTTTCTAAATTATCATCAGAGTCTTCTAAGCCATTAAATACATTGCTTTTTTCGAGAGCATCGCCCATACTAATAAAACCTCATCATCTTATAGGAAATAGCTAATTGTTAGACATTCTTAATAATTAGTTACAACAATTAATCAATTTCCTTACCCTTTAAGGTGCAGCAATCAACAATTTTTGTCCTGGGTAAAGTGTATAAGGACTACTAATACCATTCCATTCAGACAATTCATAAGCGTTTACCCCATACTTTGCTGCAATATTTCTCAAAGTATCCCCTCGTTTAACTAAATAATAACCGCTAGACAACTGCCCTTGGAAAGTTGTATTTTGTGTATTTGTACTAGAAACTTGTAGGCGTTGCCCTACTGACAAAGTGTAAGGGGGTTGTAAATGATTCCAATGAATGACTTGGCTCACAGCATCACCATAGCGTTTAGCAATACTATACAAAGTTTCACCAGGAGCTACCGTGTGATAATTTGACTTCTGACGAGCAGAAATAGCTTGCTGACCTGTCGAAAAGTTTTTAGCACGTCCTAAACGAACACCAGAAGGGGGATAAACTCGCACCTGTTGTCCTACAGACATAGGATAAGGAGGAAAAAATTCATTCCATGCCGCTATTTTAGAAACACTATAACCATAGTTTCTAGCAATACTATACAAAGTCTCACCTCGAACAACTGTGTGATAACCTGTATTATGTTGAGTAGCCGCTTGAGTTTTGTAACTTGGTGTACTCAAACTTCCGTGACGAGAAGGAGCAACTCGCAAACTTTGCCCCACTGATAAATTATAAGGAGGAGATAAATTATTCCATGCCGCTATTTCAGAAACACTATAACCATAACGCCTAGAAAAACTATATAAAGTGTCACCCTTAGCAACCGTATAATAAGCAGAACCACTGCTAGACGATTGAGTAGTCCGTATTTGACGAGATGAAGTGCTTGACCAAGGTACCACTCGCAAACGTCGTCCGCGTAACAAAGTATAAGGGGGTTCTAAACCATTCCAATAAGCAATTTCATCAACCGAGTAACCATAAAGCTGCGCAATCTTGGAAATGTTATCACCACGTTGTACGGTATGAGAAGTACTGCCCTTCTTGACTTTTGAAGGAATACTGCCCTTTTTGACTGGAATGCGGGCTTGTTCCGTTTTATGACTTGAAGTCAGATACAAGCGTTGTCCAACTTCCAATCGATAAGGGGATGAAATTTGATTCAAACGGGCTATTTGACGATAATTTTTACCATAGCGTTTAGCAATAGCATATAAAGTTTCTCCCCGTTTTATAATATGGTACTGGCGTTTTTTGCTAGATCGACTGCTACTGGTCGGAGGATAAAACTTTTTAGGTTGTTGTTTTTTCAATACTCGGGGTTGAACCGGTGTCTGGAGAGATACCGGTAAGCTAGTGCTACTGTTTTCATTATAATCATTAGTACCGTAAGCATAAATTTGTATGGATTGTCCCTGGTAAATAGTATAAGGTGCCGAAATACCATTTAAAGCAGCTACCGTTTTATAATCAAGACCATAGAAATTAGCAATGCTTGAAAGGGTTTCACCCCGCTGAACCGTATGAAATAGCTCATTATAGGAATCAGTAGAATCAAAAGGCCCTGTAGCACACCCTTGAAGTAGCATAATAACTAGGGTGGCTAAGATTGAGCCTAATTTAACGAATGAAATGGATTTGTTCATGACAGTTTTCAGTTATCAGTTATCAGTTATCAATGCGTCCATAGTAACTTTCGTTATCGCCCTAAGTTAACTTAATAGCATTGGTCTGTAAGTACAAGCCTTTAGTGACGGATGGCCTTGCAAACTGGATTCGAGGTGAGACAGAAAATTTCATTTTAATTTTCACCCTTGCCTGAATCAGAATTTTACAATTCACAGAATAAAACCTAAAATTAAGTAATACGTTTTTTAACATTTATTTAAAGAGTGCGGATTTAATAAAACCTCGAAAACTAAACCTGACAGGTTTTAAAAACCTATCAGGTTTGACAGCTCAAGTTTTAGATTTATTAAATCCTGAATTTTAATTATTAATTAGTGTGGAACCACTGTCAATTTTTGCCCAGGATAAACACTGTAAGGACTACCAATACCATTCCAATTCGCTAAATCAGTAAGGGATAATCCATGCTTTTTTGCAATACCCTCTAAATTTTCTCCCGGTTTGACAATATGGTGATTGGAACGTGCTCCAACCGGGCGAAGGTAACGACTATCCTGTGTCAATCCAGGCATCTTCATCTGAGTCGTTGGGGGAGCCACCCTTAATTGTTGTCCAGGTGATAAAGAAGGATAAGGTTTTTGTAAACCATTCCATAAGGCTATTTCAGCAACACTATGACCATAACGTCGAGAGACACTATATAACGTATCCCCAGGCACCACACTGTGATAACCGGAATCACTCCCCTCAGACGGCATATCAAAAGAGGGTTTGAAACTCGGAGATGAAGGTGTAGAAATAACATCACCCGCCTTGGGTGGACTAACCCGCAAGTTTTGTCCCTGTGACAAAGAAGGATAAGGTTTTTGTAAACCATTCCATAAAGCGATTTCAGCAACACTACAACCATAGTGTCGGGAAAGACTATATAAAGTATCTCCAGGCGCTATCGTGTGATAACCAGCATCATCACTACCTTCAGGAAGGTTAGAATAAGGCTTGACCGTTGGAAGACTGGGTGTCGATGATGGATAAGATGGCGTAGGAACGACACCCTCCCGTGGACTGATTCGCAATTTTTGGTCCAGTGACAAAGAATAAGGTTTTTGTAAACCATTCCATAAAGCTATCTCAGCAACACTATAATTATAGTGTTTAGCAATCTTATATAAAGTATCACCCTGTAGCACGATGTGATAATTTTGATCATCTGAAAGAACCGTTTGTGGTTTAGTTGCCTGTGGAAGACTGACCGGTGCCTGTGGAAGACTAACCGGTGGGCTGGATATCACCCCTCCTTTGGGTGGTGAAAGTACCAACACTTGCCCAGGACTCAAACTATAAGGTGGCTCAATCTTGTTCCAAGCCGCTACATCCTTAAAATTATGCCCATATTGTGTCGCAATGGCATAGAGCCCTTCGCCCGATTGCACCGTGTGTGTACCTTCGGCATTCACAGGTGCTGGAATTGGACTAGGTGCTTGTGGTGTTGGAGTTACCACTGGTACCCCATAATCAGGTTGAGGTCCCGTTGGAACACCTTCCCCAGGACCATCAACTCGTAAACGTTGACCCGGCGAAAGTGCATAAGGGGGGAAAATACCATTCCAGTGAGCAATATCTTTATAATTGCGACCATAAAGTTGGGAAATAGCAAATAAAGATTCACCACGCTCAACTGTATGATATGTCGCCGTGTCAATGCCAGGTGAAACCGCCTGCTTCGGTGCAGCTGAAAGCGACTGCGGCTGTTCAACTGGAACAGAAGGACAACCACTCAGTAACATAACCACTACCAAACTGAGAGCCGCTCCATACAACTTTAATGAAGTGAAAGACCAATACATTATAATTAAACTCCTTAATCTGAAAAATGAAAAAAGAATTAAAAATTATAATTGATGTACTGAAAAAAAGCAAATAAGCACTCGGAAATTTTAGGATGTTTATATTAGGGCAACCACATTATGGATTATCCCTACAATTTCCCCAATGTACAATTTCCCCTATTTCCAATAACTAAAACTGATACTCAAACAATAAAGCTGTCCCCGGCATTTGCAAATATTCCAACGCCGTTTCAGTCACCATTTCAGTACGACTTTTTTCTTTATGATTTTTAAATACCCAGTCATTTAGCAATAAGGATAAATTTAACGATAAACCATAATAAAAATTACGATCCCGATGTTGTGTACCTGTACCATCGGTAGGTTGGTAACCCCGGGTACCATAACCGACGGCTAATTCTAAATAACGCAAAAAGGGCAGCTGACGGAATAGGGGCACACCACTTGCCTTAGTAATCAATAAATACGTTTGCCCCGAATAATCCGCCAAGGGATCATAATCATTCAACCTTTTCGCATCATCAGATGGCCAATACTGCAAACGAATATCAAACAAATCATCCCATTGCGGATAACTATCCAGCAAAACACCTACGCCAATACCGGATAAATTCATTATCATATCTTCCGTACTAAATCCATATTTTTCAGTAAAACCATCCATGATTTCAACCCCCACCGACAGGGCAGCAGAAGTCACACCTGCCAACTGTGCCGCCTTACGACGGCTATGCCCCGCCCATTCAAAACCACCTCTTAACAAACGGGTGCTAACATAAAAAGAATAGGCATGTCCAAATTTATCAGCTCCCCCATTCGGAGTATCCGCCCCAAACCAATCTTCATGCCTTACTTGAAACTCAGACGAACTATCCTCCCACCAAGCAGTTGCGCCATAGAGTGTCGTACCCAAAACGACACTTGAAATTAATAAACCTGTGCGAAAATTTTTAGAATATGGCTCCATAACACTATCATTTATGTTAACAGTGTCAGCATTAACCTCAAAAAAACAACATAATACACATATAGAAAGCAATGTTATTTTACCGAATTTATTTAACATTTTTTAAAAATCATCTGGTTGCTTCTGGAAAATCAAAAACAGAGCCGTCTTGTCCACAGGCGTTAATTCCCGATAAACTCCCGGTATTTTAACCTGGCACCAATTAATCTAAAAGTTTTTTTAAGTTAATAGCTGCATTGAAATCTCGGTCAAGTGATTGACCACAAGCTTCGCAATGGTAAACCAGTTCTGAAAGCCTGTTCTTTTTTGTTACCACAGTTTGAACAAAGTTTGGAAGAAGGAAACCATCTGTCAGCAATCAATAAATAATTACCTTTGTATTGAGACTTATACTCAAGCTGCCTTCTAAACTCATAGAATCCCAAGTCTGCTATGGCACGAGAGAGCTGACTGTTTTTTAACATGCCAGACACATTCAAATTTTCAATCACAATTCCACCAAAATTCTCTGTCAAATAATGGGTAATTTTATGAAGTGAATCTTGCCTGATATTTGTGATTTTAGCATGTACCAATGCTATCTTTTGCCTGAGTTTTTGCCCGTTATTTGATACTTTTTCCCTGCGAGATAATGAACGTTGCAGACGTTTAAGTTTTTTTAGAAACTTCTTTAAAGGTTTTGGTGCTTCAAAAGCTTCCCCGTTTGACAAGGTGGCAAGTGCCTTAATACCTAGATCAACACCGACACTTGCTTGGCTCTCGCAAGTTTTGGGTGAGTGTTCTAATTGAATATTAAGACTAACAAACCACTTATTTGCTACACGCGAAATTGTTGCACTTATTACCTTTCCAGAGAAACGCAATGCTTCTCGCATCTTTACCCAACCAAGTTTGGGAAGCTTAATGCGTATTCCATCAAGCTTAATGTGGTCATTTTTTTCCTTTGACTCTGAGGTTTTAACCAGAATGGTTCCTGTTGCCGTTTGCTCTGCTGGCACTGGTAATTTTCCCTCATCAAACCAGCGCCATGCGGTTTTGTATGAGATACCTTGTGATTTTGCCCATGAACTTAATTTCATCTGGGACTATTATACACAAAAGGGAATATTTGTCAATAAAATCTGTAACTGTTTTCAAGCTCTTTTCAAGCTAAGAAATTCGATTTTTCAAAAACTCGGATTTCTTAAACCTTATATATTCAGAGTTTTGCAAGAACCTCATTATAAAAATTAATCAAAAAAAAACCAAGTTTCATGAAGAAACTTGGTTTATCAAAATAGTCACGACGTATCGCGTCAGTCAGATGATGATGTTCCAACACCTATCGGGAATGTGAATAGCCACGCTGGAGCAGTGGAAACTAATTATTACCCCAACAATTATTTCTATCTGAGTTACCTGGAGGTGAACTAGCGTTATCTGTGGATGTTTTATTATTCAATGAATCCAAACTCAATGTATGACACTCGGTATCGTCTATATCTTGCTGACCCCGAGCCGTTGCGGTAAGACGAAAACTTGTCAGAATACTGCCACCTGGACGAAATCCAATACTCAGCTTATAATGTCCATCAGGCGAAAGTGCCTGACTATTTTCTATTACGCAAAATGTTCGACAACGTATTGTTTTATTAGCGACAGCATTACCAAGATTTGCAGCATATTTCCTGTATTCTGTATAATGTATTGTCTGAGCCTGAGCCAATCCCAACAATGCTATCTTTGCATCAGAACGACGCGATTTAATAAGAAATTTATTGTAAGAAGGTATAGCAATTGCCGCAAGAATGCTCATGATTACTACGGTAATCATCAATTCTATCAGTGTAAAACCTAAAACACTTTTTTTCATATTTTTTCCTTATTTTAGCCTAAAGACCTGTCAGGTTTCTAAAACCTAACAGGTTTGGTAGCTTTCACAAAATTTACTTTTGAAGCCAGAAAACTCGACTTTTAGGCAAGTCATACAGTTTATCAACTTTATGTATACCACCCCCACTTCCAACTACTAGCGAGATACCCTTCTCTTGAAATACAGGTAAAACCTGCGAAGGTATGCCTTCACCCAGATTATCCTTTCGGTCGGTCTTCTCTTTGACTTCATCATCATCGGATAAGTCATTGCTTTTGTCATAATTGGAAGCTGCGCCACCATTCAAGATATTCAACGCATATATTCTACCTTCCCCTTGAGGGGTACTACAAGCACACGGTCCCCTTATGTCTCCTTTAGCTAAATAGCCAGCCAAATCATGTTTATCCACAACAATCGTATGAGCGTTACTAGGATTGCCAGGCGGTATATGACAAATCGTTATTTTATCTTGTGAACCCTGCCCTTGGCCACGATCTTCATTTGTAGATTCAACTGGCACAAACGTGGTAAAAAAAGCAGTACCATCTAAAACAACAGGGCTTGATAAACCTTTCTCTCCAGATTCTTCAAGATCAATGTACCACCCATACTTATCCTTGAGTCTTTCCTCAGCAACCTTTATTTGCTCTGCACTACCTTCTTGGAGAATATTATTGGTCGCATTAAAAAGGTCCTTATGGCTCAAAGTAAAGAAATTGTGTATTGGCGATTCATCAGTTGAAGCATCCATTTGCGCATTGCCATCTCCTGAATCACTTAACATACCAGTAACCCGATCACGAAGCGCGTAAAAGCGATCCTGAATATAAGTCCCTAATGGCTCTGGTCGGTACCCACTGCTTATTAACACCATATCGTAATCTGGCTGGGCTGAATATTTTGGATCACTCAACATCACCACGTCCGGCGCGTAAAAAAAGCGGCGTTTATCCACTTGAGCAGAACTACTATCAGTACCCAATGAAGCTAAACGTCCACCAACACTACCACCTCTATTGTCGATACTTATGTCAGAAGCCAAATCAATGCGCCATACATTACCACCAGTATCACCCACATAAATACGATTTGTGAGATCATCACCAGTACTGTCTATCAATGCCAATTTAGAAGGAATACTATAATTCATACCAGTGAGTTCTAGATCGGCACCACTACCCACATTACTGACCCACCACAACAGTGTACCATCATCTGGGTCAACCATATAGATAGCATTAGAATATGTGACAGTTGAGGTAATTTGTGAATTATCCTGGGTATATGCCTCATAACCACCACCAAACAATAATACGGTCTTGTTTGTACCCGCAAAGGATACGTTAGTGGGTTGGGGCGTAGACCAAGTTTGCCCTAAGCTGCCATAAGGAAATTCTCCACCTCTAATGGTCCACATTAATTCTGGTTTATAATTAGCCGAATAATGACCACTACTATCAGGTGTCACATCCAGTGCATAGATATTTCTGCCACCACGACGCATACCAATAAATAACTTGATAGAATCAATGCTATCATCATCGCTGTTATTATCCTTAATAAGGAGGGAAAAATTTCCGTCAATACCATAAGTGTGATCAATATTACCAGCAGGGTTATCCATCAAAGTTTTCTGAATCAACAGCATTTCTTTGGGAATAAATACCCATTCTTCAGCACCTGTTTCAGCATTTAACGCACGAATTTCACCTCCATTAGTTGCAACGAATACTTTAGCAATGTAATTGTCACTCATACCCCCAGTCGTAATAGCAACTGGACTATTATGCAAAGAATCGAACAATAACCATTTACGTATGCCCGCAGCGGGAAGGCCATCTCTATAGCCGCGTATCCAGTTAATGACTGCATTCCGTTCAACAGCGGTGCTAACACCCAAGACTGATGGAGTCAGTTTAGAATTATTCGTTTTTACCTTAGTGAGTACATCATCCCCAGTGGCATTGGTATAAATATTACGACTTGCCGGATCTTGTACCATTTGTTGGAGTAATTTTGCACCGGCACCGCCTTCTTGGACTTTAGCACCGTCAGGATGACGGGTGATAAGACTTGTCCAACGACCAATGGCACTTGTAGAAACTTTACTATCGCTGTCAATCGCTAATTTGGGCGGAATATCGCCATCCATGATATCGCCTACTTCACAATCTCGGCTATTCCCACTCTCATCAATGCAAGTACCACAACTTGGACCATCGCAAAGACTATATTTCTTGATATTGCCAAGCCAAGATGCCTTATGCCCAGGCTCAAATAAAGAAATATAAAGATCATTATTATGGTACAACTGATTAAAAGCATTAATTGACAGTGAAGGTGCAGCAAACGAAGCACTGTTAATCACTACCTGGGACAAAATCTGCGTAAAGGCATTTTGCAAATCTTGCGCCGAATTCGCCTCAAAAAAAGCACCACCACCCACTTCAGCCCAATCTCTCAAATATTGAACAGCCTTTTCATTTTCAGTCGTTTTTCTACTATCCAACACCAAGAATCTATTATTGTCACTGTTTGTAATCCAGTTGCCTTGACCATCCAATATTTTCTGATGGTTGTTTTCCCTATACTGGCTTTCCTTAATCCAACTATAAGTATCGCCCAAGGCAAAACCAATAGTATAGGTGATAATATTTTGCTGTCCAGGCAAGTTTGAATCCAAATCGCTCTCATATAAATACCTGACCATATCTATCCCACACTTTTCCTTCTTTGAGTAGTCGCGACTATTATCAATGGTCTTAGCTTGACAATCTCCATTTACCAGTTCGATATCAGGTAATGCTTTAATCAGAGCTTGTGAAGCATTAGTAGTTGCCTGCCCATCAGTCAGGAATACAATGAAATTAGACTGACACATGGCACTTTTAGGTTTAATATACTTCGGATTATTACCCATAATCCTTTCCGTTACGCAAGCATCAGCATTCAGATCGATAGCACTACAACCCGTATTTCTGATAAGTACACCCGTATCTTGATCCCAACTGCCGGAATGGCTAACCCGATTTTTCTTCATCTGTTTAATATTATTAACAGATGGATTCCAAGCCGTACAGTTTCCAGAACTGTTGTATTTGATACACTCTCTATCTAGATCTAAACATCGCTTGGTATCAGGATCTTTATTAAGACATCCCCGAGTTTGCTGCCGACGATCTCTACCATGCGTGACTTCCTCCCCCATATAGTATTGCCCCGCTTCATAAATGGCATCGGTTAAGGGAGTGTAATCACTAATTGTCATCTCATTAATGACATCTTTAATACGAAAGCGTACCGTCATCGCTTCCTGACTACCTTCCATCTGGATACGCAAAATAGCCGCTTTTGATGGATCTTGATCATACGCCGCTGCACTGCGTAAGCCGCTTCCGCTAATAAAAAACGCCATATCATTAAAAACCTGCCATCCAGCTTGATTAACAATTTTTTGGACAATTGAACTCAGATCGGGAGTCGCATATTTCAGTCCAGCAATCCAAGGTGTTAATGGTGCATTCTGGGTATCTGGTTTCCAGTCCACAGCACTCGTCAAAGGGCGCGATGACAAATTAGCTGATTCTTCTTCAAATTTTTCCGCAGTTGGGCTATATTCTCCCCTAATTTTTAAGGCCAATTCAGCACCTGTTTTGTCTTTGAGACTATTATCTGATTTTTGAGCAGTAAAAACCAGTTCTGCCTTTAGGATAATTGTACCCCTTTTTATAGGTATCTTGGTAAAACGGAAGCCGATTACACGCTTAGTTGCTTGCCCATCTCTGGAAACAGTAGTCGTCATTTCCAAAGTGCGGCTTCTATTAAGTACTTCAGTACTGACTACACCAACCTGCAAAGACATTTGTTCACTATCATCATCCCTATGACTAATTTGCTTTGAATAAGTTTCCTTAATACAAGTATTTTCAGGCACAGTATCCAAATCATATTCTACAAGTAAAACAGGTGCTTTATCAGGAAAATCATCATAAGCTCTGATATGACGCAAGGATTTATGGCCATTTTCAGAAATAATAAATGACATGCTATTTGCACCACACCAGCCAGGTCTATTGACAATTTCTTGCACAATGGGGATCAAATCCTGACTTGAATAAACTTCATTAGTTGTCCATGCACCAGCATTATTCCAGTTAACAAAGGCCGAAGTCAACGCTCTGTTAGATATATTTTTTTGAACTGATGTAAAAGCAAGTGAATCATCATGTGCCTCGCCGCTAATTCTTAACTTGGCAGAACCACTTTTATCTGCGCCACTATTAAAATCAATAAAAGCCTTCGTAACAGTTGCACCCCGTGGAATTTGAACATTTTGAAAGCGCAAACCAATCAATTGTTCTTCTTCATCTGTCGGAATCAACCAATCAACGGATAAAGTGGCGGCTTTGCTTGAACCATCTGAATATTCATAGACATAACGACTGCCAGTACCGCTTTCGTGTTCAAACAACAAAACGAGGGCATTATCATTTTGTGTCCAACTACCACGGTTAACTATCGTTTGTACCAGCGAACTGATATCCGGCGTACTGAGTAGCTCGTTCTTTGCTAGCACCGGTATAGCCCAAGAGACAGGAGCAGTTGTTTTATACCGGGTAGAAAGGTCATCAGTAATAGTACCCTCCCATGTACCACCTGAAAACGCAGACGCATTATCAGCATTTTGTGCATAAATATTCACGCTAACAGCATCATCGTTAGCTTTGCCAAAGTCTTTAGAACGAATGAAATCAATCCTGGCATGGGTAATCGTCGCATTCTTTGGAATATCTAAGTTGCTAAAACGCAATCCAACTAGTGTTTTGCCTCTATATTTAGTGCTTTTCTCACTGTTACCCAGGGTCATATATTTATCTGTGACCACAGTACCGGCAGTCATCGCTCTAGAACCAGCCCCATCGCCTCTAAATTCATAAGCATCATTTCCGTCTGAGGAAATTTGCTGTTTCACAGTATTAGCTTCTTCAAAATTACCGGCGACATTAATACCATTATCATCTTCATAAGTAATACGCAGCAATGGACTTTGATAAGGATATGACTTGGTTTTTGCGGTATAAAATTCCCTGTATCCTTCAGTGCTAGTATCAGGATCTCGGACCAATCTGAACGCCATAGCATTACCTGATGCCCATCCCGTTCGGTCAACCATTCCTTGAACCATTTCCGTCAGACTGGGCGTGGTATAGCTTTCACCTGTCAGCCAATTTTCACCAATTTCCCACTTGACAGAAGTATCTATCTTTGGAGGGAAATTATCACTAATGTAACGACTTGATTCTTGAAAACTGCCAGGATTATCAAGATCTACAGCTTGAATCAGTACATCTAAGGATTTAATGGCATTACTATTATTATATTCTTTTCCCGAAAATACAATTTGTGCGTTTTTAATAGTCTTACCCTGCGGCACAGCGACGGCTGGAAAACGCAGTCCAACAAGGGTTTCTCCCCAAGTTGAGCCACCCAGATACAGTTGGTCTTTAGTGGTTGCATAAACCGTGCCAACAACTTGTCTTCTTCCTGCAACCAAAATTTCAAGCGCATCATCAGCTTCAGCCGTAATTCGCGACTCAACAGTCTTACCAGGTCTCATATCGGTACCTGTACTGTGGACCGCTTCCAATACCAGACTATTAGTAGTCACATTGTGACTCGTTAGACCTTCTTCAGCATCATCGGCTGATGATAAGATACGTGAAGCCGTTTGTATAAAAGCTGTATCGGAATCGCCAAATATGTTTCTAGCAGATTCGTCAATATAAGTTATAGGAAAAAGCACCGGCACGACGGCTGAATCGGGTTCATCAGGAGCAGGCGAATCATAGGGCGGTTGTCCAGAAAAAACCATAAACCCTACATTGACATTGTGCATATTATCCAAATACTTAAGTAAGGCTTCCTGCATGCGTTCCATGCGAGTGCCACCTACATCATTGCCCTCAATGTCAAAATCATGGAGCCCCATACTTCCAGAGCGATCAAGCACAAACAATATATTAGGCCTGTTATTTTCATCTTCTAAATCGACTTGTCCCCGATAAAGAGATATATCATCACCATATCCGGGAAAAGATATACCCACTAATACTGTAACCAGTATAGCGATCAAAAAGGTGTGAAATTTTTTCATAACCTTAAATCTTATTTTCAGTTGTCAGTTGTCAGTTAATAGCTGCTTTGCAGCATTGCTAATTTAAATTTTAGGTGTAGCCTGACGCACACCCATACGTAACTCTGTGTGAGATGGATTTTGCAAGTCACCGGCACTTTGACCTTTAGAACGCATTTCAAAATAAACATATTGTATCTTGGTATGACTGTGAGCTTGTCTACCCATGTTTCTTTTCTGTTTAAAGCGACCTTTGTAATTGACCCCCGTAATAGTTGTTTTGACTGAAATACCTCGTTCATGATCCATGACAATGTCGGGAACACTCGTCCCCGGTAAAACACCTTTCTGCATCAATTCTGCCAATTCGTCTGCTCTACTTGGATCTGTCAACAAAAGACGACTTTGTAAAAGCCCTATTTCAGCGACTTGAAGTGCAACATTCCTTTCCTTGCTGTTAGCAGCTAGTTTAGTCTCCAGCATAGTACTTTCCATCGAACTTAGCCCCAAAAGAGTTAATATCAGTAGAAAACTCATCGCAATGATTAGTACCGTACCGCGCTGATTATTTCTAGTGTGCAGAGGTAAATTAGTGATTTTCATGATTGACTCCTGTTTATAATTTCATTGAGCTAAAATGAACCGACAAATTCGGAAACGGCTTGAACTATCCCTTCAGCTTTGGACTCCAAATAAAGGGCATCCTGGAGTTCAAAGCTTTAGCTTTTTCATTTCTTACATTGTCGTACTGTTATTTCTTAACATCACAGTTGTTGTAAAAATGATGCGACGTCGATGATCAATCGGAGCACCATTGGAATTGTAGGTGAGGTTTGGATCTAGAACATAAGTTCCTGTGTCTTCCTCCTGGTCTAAACGTTCTTTTATTGTATTTACCAATAAGGTAATGCGTACACTGATTACATTGTTCCAATTATTATTAACTTGAGTGCTAGTTTGATATTGATTGATAGCACCATCACTATCTGTATCTACACCATAACGAATTTGCATATTTTCTACACCCTGAATAAGTTCCTCTACATTTTCACTATTAGTGTCTAAGGGATCATTAAACTTCAAAGAACTATTACTGGCATTTTTATCTTTATCCCTAAATAGAGAAAACCCATCATCTGTAGCAGCAACAAAATAACGATAGGTGACCAAACGACCCAATTGAGCACCATAAGACTGATTACCATTGCTATAAGTTCTGACTAAACTGGTTTTCAAAGTAACCTGATTACTCGTATCATCAATACTTTCAACTTCATATCTATCTGAACCACCACAATCTGATGCAATAACTTGGTCATTTGGAAATAACTCTCCACGATTGGTGAAGGTAAACACTTTCTGACCTGCTTGCAATGGACTGGCATTTAAGGGTGCAGGCGACTCATGCAAGACTGAAAAGGCTGCTTGCTCACTATCTATAAAACTAACTAAGATGACATCAGAAGGATAAAGGTCTGTAACAAGATTAGCACGAGAAATGTTATCTTGCCCTTGCAATGGCGTGATATTGGTCGGTACTGTGCCAGAGCAACCAAAATAACCACTCATCCGTAAATGCTTGTTCAAAAACTCCATCGCAAAACGAGCATTTTCCTGTACTTGCGTTTTATCCTGTTGAACATTGTAAGTCCGTTTAGTATTAATCATAATGGTTGCGACTCCTAACATCAGCACCAAACTGATAGTCATAGCAATCATCAGCTCAACTAGGCTGAAACCATATAGCTTTTTCATCGTATTCATATTTGCATTACCCACCTGATTGTTTTAGTTTCACTTGCAGAATCACGTTCTTCTTCGCGTAATCGCCAGGTAATTTCAACATAATAGGTCACCACCTGATTAGGAACCGTACCAATGACCTGTGCTGAAATCACACCGGTTCCCCCGGGAATGCTACTTTCTAAACGATCATACCAATTTCCTAGGTCATAATCACGCAACTGTGCTGGTGTACATAAGCTGGTATCACAGTTTTGATTGACGGTTGGTTTAACATTTGCAACGTAACCATACTGACAAGTATTTATCCCATTTCCACAAGGTATAGGCTCAACATTACTTTTAGCAAAATTCACATTAGCTCGTATTTGGTCCATAATCTCATACGCCAGCATATTAGATTGAGTTTGCACATAAGCAGTAAAAGTAAATGCCTGCCCTTGTGACTGCAAGAAGGCAACTCCTAGCATCCCAATAGATAAGACTAATAGCACAATCAGTATTTCTAGTATGGTAAAGCCGTGTATCAGTGGATATGCTTTATTTATTTTTGGATTCATTATTTTCACCACTCTAAAAATTATTGACATTGAAAATCATCATTATTTACCATAGCAACACGACCGGTTATTCGTATTTCAATCTGACGACCCTTTTCATTGGAGCGATCATCGCAAATATTAAACTGAACAGGGCTGGTTACTGCTAATGCGGCATTCCCACGATAACCAAGCGTTTTTGGTTTTAATGAACTATCAACTTGTGCAAGCGATATAGCCTCAAGCGATATAGCACTAAAATCATCATTTTGAAGTTTAATGGTTGTTGCGCCGCTAAATCTAACTTCATGAAGAATTTCAGTATCATTAAGGCCATTATCTAAGAGTCCATCGCCATCTTGATCAACCCATATTGTCCAACCTTCACCCCAGTTATCTACTGCGATTGCCGTTATATATATCAAACCATTTTGCGTAATGGCTTCACTTCTGGTAAAGTTAAAAGTGGAAATCAACTTATCTGTACGTGAGCTTAATTGGTTATTCCGCAAAAATTCATGTATACTAGGAACAGCCATTGTAACTAAAATGCCCACGATGACTAAAGTCACTAGCATTTCTAACAGGGTAAATCCTAATTCTATTTGTTCTTGTATTCTCATTTTTTTTATATACTTAATGGTTAATGAGTTACCTATTATCCTATCCAGAAATGGCATGGTTATTAACCAGGATAATAACTTAGATTAATAGTGAACTACCGATTCATTTATATTAACAAAGGTTAACAATAGCAGCTATCATTAGCAATTATCATTTATTCAATCACTTTATATATACAATACCTTCGCTAATTTAAAAATTTAGCCATTTTCAAAAAAAGACTGATTTTTATTTTTAGTAAAATCAATAAGTGACAAATTGATGGATGCTCGAAATTGACGGTTTTTAAAATTTGGCGAAGGTATTGATTAATTAAATATATTAATTCGGTATTTTTTAATTCATAAATAGTTATCAGTCACGCATAATTTATGCACCACTAAACAAGATGATTTAAAAACATAAATCACAAAAACCTTAAATAACCTTATGTTTATTTATCAATTTTTGACATTCATTAAGGTTTATTCTAATTATGGTTCAAGTTAATGTTATTGTCATCTTTGAATAAGATAAATGGTGATATTTTTCTGATTAATGGTAAGAAATAAGGATTAATAACTTCCATAACTTTAAAATCAAGGTATTCGTTACTTATTGAATTCTTATTCCTAAGTGCTTATATAGATATTGCTGAAAAAATAAATTCACAAGCGAACACTTCAGTTCGCATAAATCTATTTATAGACACGGAGCTTTATCCCAAAATGACTTTCCTAAACATCTATACTTAACTTGTTATCAATAAATTAATTAATACTGAAATTAACTTAGGAATAAAACTTTAATAACTTAACAAATATTACAACCCAAACCTGACAGGTTTTGAAAACCTGTCAGGTTTTTCGGGCTTATTAAAGTTTTATTCCTTAGGTAACTCGCCAAAAATAATATACCAGGGTAACCTTCAGTGTTCTACTTGACATACCTTTCAGTCAGGCGTATTATATTCACTGTTCCGACAATGTCGGTCGTTTTTGGACTTTTTTACCACGTTTTTCAAAACGTTGGGACTATCACAGAATAATAGTCAAACATAAAGTTCTAAAAACGTTTAGTGGTTAGCCAGGACATAACTATATTGTTAAAAATTAATAAGACAGTAGGGTATATTTTATGCTATTATCTACAGATGAATGTCAAATTAGCATTACAATTATTAGGTGTACATCGTAGAACATTGTCTCGTTATGTAAAAGAATGAAAAAGGTTAGCTAAAAAGCGATGCAAAGAGTAGAACGTCATATCATAGTCGATTCAGATGCTTTAAATGAATTAACATTCAAAGCAAAAAACCTCTATAACGTGGCTAATTATGATATTAGGCAGACGTTTATATTCACGGGGCTAATGCCCAGTGAGTATGATCTAACCACCTTTTTTGCAAATATAAATCAGCCTGATTATAGAGCTTTGCCATTCGAGGCAAAAGTTTTTGTGGAGCAAAAACTTTTGCCTCGAATACAAACCAGTCAGCAAGTTATCAAATTGCTCTTTAAAAACTGGACCTCATACTTTGCAGCCATTCGTGAATGGAAAAAGAACCCATCAAAGTTTCACGGAAGAAAGCTACACCTCAAAAACTGACAATTTGGTGCTTGAACCTTTAAAAAAGCATGGCTCAAATCAGATCAAAAAACCCAGTTTGGGTAAACGTGTTAAGCGTGGATTGTTTCAATCTTCAAATGGGAGGTTAATAAATGCCGATTGCAATGGTGCAATTGGTATTGCTAGAAAAGTAGTCGGTGATTTGGCATTAAAGCCAATAATCGATAAGAGCATTGCGTTAATGCCAAGACATAGGTTTTCTTTCTGATGTTTTTAGGAAGATGATCGTAAATGTCTATAGATGTCCGTAGTAACTATGGAAATTATAACGTAAAAAGTCACCATCAGCTTTCATTAGGTGAGTGGATAAATTGTCAATAAAATTGTTATCTTATCCCAATCAAATTCACCATTAACCATTAATCATTAACAACTATGTTAGAAACTTTGCTTTTTACATCTGAATCGGTATCCGAAGGTCATCCTGATAAAATAGCAGATCAAATATCGGATGCCATTTTAGATGCACTATTAGCGCAAGATACTAAGGCACGAGTCGCATGCGAAACTTTAGTCAAAACGGGTATGGTCATCGTAGCAGGTGAGGTCACAACAGCAGCACCATTGGATATAGAAAATATTGTACGTCAAACAGTGAAAAAAATTGGCTATAACAGCTCAGAAATGGGTTTTGACTGGGAAACTTGTGCGGTATTATCAGCTATTGGAAAGCAATCTGCTGATATTGCTATGGGTGTAGATGAAACCGAAGCTCATGAGCAAGGTGCCGGTGACCAGGGATTAATGTTTGGCTACGCTACCAATGAAACCGATGTGTTTATGCCTGCACCTATTACTTATGCGCACCGTTTAATGATGCGCCATTCGGAAATACGCCATAATGGGAAATTGCCATGGCTACGCCCGGATGCAAAAAGTCAAGTGACATTCCGCTATCTTGATGGAAAACCGGTTGGAATTGATGCGGTGGTTTTATCAACTCAACATGCTCCGGAGATTGAAAATAAAGCCTTACACGAGGCTGTGATGGAAGAAATCATAAAACCGGTACTACCAGCATCATGGTTTGACAAAGAAACACGAGTATTTATTAATCCCACCGGTCGTTTTGTAGTTGGGGGACCCATGGGCGATTGTGGATTAACGGGGCGTAAAATCATTGTAGATACTTATGGCGGCATGGCGCGGCATGGGGGCGGTGCATTTTCTGGAAAAGACCCATCAAAGGTAGATCGTTCTGCCGCTTACGCTTGCCGTTATGTCGCCAAAAATATTGTCGCCGCCGGTTTAGCTCAACGCTGTGAGATTCAAGTATCTTATGCCATTGGGGTAGCTGAGCCCATGTCAATTCGACTCGAAACTTTTGGTACAGGCGTAATAGAAGAAGCGCGTTTGACCCAATTAGTGCGGGAACTTTTTGATTTACGACCACGCGGCTTGATATCAATGTTAGATTTACGGCGTCCTATTTACCAAGATACAGCAGCTTTCGGTCATTTTGGGCGTGAAGAAGAAAAGTTTACTTGGGAACGCACTGATAAAGCAGAAATGTTGCGTCAAGCTGCTGGTATTTAATTTTTAGCGACTCAGCTTTGAAATAAATTTCAAGGCTATAGCTTTTTAGAAAAATAAAAATTATAAGAAAGAACAGGTTTTGAAAACCTGTCAGGTCTTTAGACCAAAATATTTATCTGAAAGGGGGTACGAGCCAAGTCTGAATCAGTTAAAAACTCTCAAACGAAGAAGTTAGGTTTTATCATGACATGTTTTTAGAAAGCTGTCATGTTTGAACGAAGTGTTTTAGAAGTTATTTTGTGCACATTCCTAAAGCAGATTTCAATCCGATTGACTAAATTATATTATACACTGCTTGCCTTTGAGTTTCGTGAAAACATAAAAAGCTAAAATCTGCTAAAGCAAACTTCAATCCGATTGACTAAATTAACTGGCTTTAGACGGCGATAGTTTTCAGGCTTGAAATTTATACTTTGAAAAATTATTTCAGGCACGTTCCTAAATACAAAAATTTCAAATCGAAATTCGCATCTTTAGTGTCTGCCCTTACTTTCAAGATTATCAGGGCGAACCGTTCGTTATCGCCCTACAAAAATCCGAAAATTTAACCATGCGGAGTATAAGTAAGTAGGCATAAGTCTTTTAACATTTTCAGAAGGGGGTTGTTTTGGTAACCCACCAGTTCTAGCAACGGTGGATATAAAAACCTTGCCTACCCTATTAAATGTTAAGAAATTTTTGCGTACCGACTTATTAAAGTTGTTCGGATTGTACAGTTTGGTATTATCTTAATCTTATATTTTTGATAAAAAAATCCACATTTGTCCAACCGAACACTTCATTAAAAGACTTTTTCGATATCTTTTTAATTTTTCATTTGTTAGCTAGGAAATATAAGTGAGTACACAACCAATTGTCAATTTAGAACCTGATTATAAAGTGGCTGATATCAGCCTTGCTCAGTGGGGGCGTAAAGAAATTGCCATTGCTGAAACGGAAATGCCTGGCTTAATACAACTCAGGGAAGAATATACCGCTCAACAACCCCTTAAGGGTGCTTGCATTGCCGGTTGTTTGCACATGACGGTACAAACTGCTGTCTTAATTGAAACGTTAATAGCCTTAGGGGCGGAAGTTCGTTGGTCATCCTGCAATATTTTTTCGACTCAAGACCATGCCGCCGCTGCCATTGCTGATCAAGGTATCCCTGTATTTGCATGGAAAGGTGAAACTGAAGAAGAATTTTGGTGGTGCATTGAACAAACCATTTTTGGAACTGATGGTTGGCGACCCAATATGATTTTGGATGATGGCGGTGATTTAACCCAAATCATGCATGAAAAATATTCGGATTTGCTGAAAAATGTTAAAGGCATTTCAGAAGAAACCACTACTGGAGTCCACCGTCTTTATGAAATGATGGCTGATGGTTCATTGCAAGTGCCTGCCATTAATGTGAATGATTCGGTGACCAAATCCAAGTTTGATAATTTATATGGATGTCGTGAATCCTTGATGGATGGCATTAAACGCGCCACAGATGTGATGATTGCAGGTAAAACCTGTGTCGTCTTAGGTTATGGTGATGTTGGAAAAGGCTGCGCACAAGCATTTCGGGGTCTAGGAGCTACCGTCTGGATAACTGAAATTGACCCAATATGTGCTTTACAAGCTGCTATGGAAGGTTATCGCGTCGTGACAATGAAAGAAGCAGCACCTGTGGCTGACATTTTTGTAACAGCAACAGGCAATATCGGTGTCATCACGCATGAGCATACGAAGCAAATGAAGAATCAAGCCATCGTCTGTAATATTGGGCATTTTGATTCAGAAATTGAAGTGGCAGCTCTACGTGAATATCAATGGGAAAACATCAAGCCACAGGTGGATCATGTGATTTTTCCAGATGGTAAACGTTTGATAGTCTTAGCAGAAGGTCGTTTAGTTAATTTAGGTTGTGCCACCGGACACCCCAGTTTTGTTATGTCTAATTCCTTTACGAATCAGGTACTGGCACAGATTGAATTATGGATGCATCCTGATCGTTATGAAAAGAAAGTTTATGTGCTACCTAAAAATCTTGATGAAAAAGTGGCGCGTATGCACTTAAAACGCTTAGGGGCAAATTTGACCACTTTGACACCAGCACAGGCTAATTATCTGAATATATCAAAAGAAGGACCCTATAAACCGGAGCATTATCGCTATTAATGATTAATGATTATACTCCGCACGGTTAAATTTTTGAATTTTTGTAGGGGAAGTTAAAATGTAGGGTGGTTTCGAGGTTTGAGTTTTTTGAAGAACCTCCAAAAGTGTTGCCCACCCGACGAAAATCCGAAAACGTGACAACTCGGAGTATAATCATTAACCAACAAGACGAAGGCACATTGGTGCGGCATCAAAAACTATCAATTCCTAGTATACCGTTATCAGTTATCAGCGAATAGTTATCGGTAAACAGTTGATAGTTATCAGTTGCCAATGAACAATTATCAGTGAACAGTAAATAGCCCGTAAATATTTATTCATAAAATAATTGATAACAAATAACTGATAACTGAAATGAGCGTAGGCATTTTATTGATTACCCATGATGATATTGGCTCAAGTTTGTTAGTCAGTTTGCAAAAAATGTTGGGTGCCTTGCCCTTACCCGTGAGAGTTTTACCTATTCGTCATGAAGATGAGCCACTTGCATTTTGCTATCATGCGGAATCTCTTTGTCAAACTTTAAACGAGGGACATGGTGTGTTAGTGCTTACTGACCTGTTTGGTGCGACACCTTGTAATATTGCTTGTAGTTTAATTCATCATCATCGTGTACGAGTAGTAGCTGGAATCAATTTACCTATGCTGATTAAAATTATGAATTATCCATTAGCTGATTTAGATACTTTAGCTAGTAAAGCCCTTTCCGGTAGCTGTCAAGGGGTACTTGATGTTAATTCCGTTTTTAGTGAACAGTGTAATTGTGAATTGTAAATTTTCACGCAAAAGTTTTGGCGTGAATACTGATAACTGAATAACTGATAACTGACATGCTGAAACAAACGCTTACCATTATCAATAAATTAGGACTACATGCACGAGCCGCAACTAAATTGGTTAAACTTGCCTCCTCCTTTGAAAGTGCAATTCAGGTAAAACGCCAACAGCGCGAAGTGAATGGCAAGAGCATTATGGGTGTCATGTTGTTAGCAGCTGGTAAGGGGTGCGAGATTGAGTTGACTATCAAAGGTGCGGATGAAACCGAAGCAATGAGTAAATTAAGCGAACTAATACTAAGCGGTTTCGGAGAAGAAGAGTGAGCATAACTATACAGGGAATCGGAGTTTCTAAAGGTATTGCTATTGGCAAAGCTCATATCATCAGACATGAACCTATTGAAATCAATGAGTATTGCTTGCCGGAATACTTTATTGAAGAAGAAATCGCTCGGTTTGAGAATGCCCTAGCGATAGCACGTCAACAATTACAACGTATTCGTGCTAGAATTTCAACGGATAGCGTCGTTGATATTGCCACTTTTATTGATACCCATTTGTTAATGCTTGATGATAGCCTTTTAACAAGAGTTCCAATAGATTTAATCTATGAACACCAATGCAATGCTGAATGGGCTTTGAAATTGCAGTGCGATAATATCGTACAGATTTTCGATCAAATGGAAGATCCCTATCTAAGTGCCAGAAAAAGTGATATAGAACAAGTAATCGCTCGTGTTCAGCGCATTTTGCGTGGCTGTCCAGATACGACTAAAGAACCTGTTGACACCGATTTAGTTAATGCGATTGTATTAGCGGATGATTTAAGCCCCGCGGATACGGTGCTAATGCAACATCATGGTATTTTGGCATTTGCGACAGAATATGGAGGTACTACGTCGCATACTGCCATTTTAGCTCGTAGTTTAGGTATTCCTGCCATTGTTGGTTTGCGCCATGCTCGATCTTATATCCAGCCTAATGATACAGTGATTGTAGATGGGGGCGTGATTTTGGTTGACCCTGATGAACGTAGTTTGCATTATTATCAAGTACGAAAATCAGAAGTAAAACGTTACCGTGCTGCTTTAAGCAAAATCAAGAAATCTCCCAGTATAACCCGTGATGGTACGCATATTACCCTACATGTCAACATTGAATTTCCGGAAGATATGCTAGCGGTTAAACGTGTCGGTAGCTCTGGGGTCGGTTTATATCGGACGGAGTTTTTATTTATGAATCGACAGAAGCCCCCTGATGAAGAAGAACATTTTGAGGCCTATAATCAAGTTATTGAAGCTTTAAAAGGCGGTCCTGTCACAATACGCACACTTGATTTGGGAGCCGATAAGCAATTTGTTGATAGCCGGTTCCATGATGGATTATTAGCGACTAATCCAGCCCTGGGCCTACGGGCTATACGCCTCTGTTTGAAAAAGCCACAGTTATTCAAGCCACAATTGCGGGCTATTTTGCGAGCTTCGGCTTTGGGTCAAGTGCGTATGATGATTCCTATGGTATGTGGGATTCAAGAAGTCGTACAAGTTCGTCTTTTGATTGATGAAATTAGAACGGAACTCCGAAATAAATCAATTAAATTTGACCCCCAAATGCCTTATGGTATTATGTTGGAAGTGCCTGCAATTGCCCTTTGTACTGATTTAGTGGCACCTTTAGTCGATTTTTTATCTTTGGGTACCAACGACTTAATTCAATACACCCTAGCGATTGATCGGGGTGATGAAGTGGTGAACTATCTTTATGATCCTCTCCATCCGGCTGTTTTACGTTTAATCAAAATGAGTATTGATGCTGCTAAAAAAGCTGGCAAACCGATTAGTATCTGTGGTGAAATGGCTGGTGATTGCCGCTATGTACGGCTTTTACTTGGATTAGGATTACGTTCATTCAGTGTTAATCCCGAGGCTTTTTTGGAGGTTAAACAAATTATTATTAATAGTGACATAAAAAGTTTAGCACCGCTGGCTGATAAAATGCTTCTTGCAACTTCTCATTCTGAGATGGCTAATATTTTGTTAAGGATTAATGATTGTTAGTTTTTTGCCTTTCTGCTCCTACCATTCATGAACCTATCCGGCTCTATTCAATTTTTTCAAAAATCGTATTTTTAAAATTAAAAACGAATAGGGCCGGATAGGTTCATAAGTAGGGGCGAACCTCTGTGTTCGCCCTTTTTTAGTTACTCTTAAATCTAACAGTCCTTTTCAAGATATGCACGATTAACCCATCCTTCAATGTCCTTATATTTAATCGCTACCCAACGTGACTTTCCAACCGTTTTTTCAGCCCCAGTCATTTGGATATCGATGCCATTATAAGGAATAGCACCTACTTTTTTGGAATTTAACTTCGGTGTAGAACGTATCCAAAGCATATCATCCTCTTTCACCTTAAACACACGATAATAACATTCGCTTGGTGCTGATATCCGCAGACGTTGTCCCATTGACAAGTTGTAAGGCGATTGTAGCTGGTTCCAACCCGCTATCTCACCCACTTTATAACCATAGCGTTGGGAAATACTATAAAGTGTATCCCCTGATACCACCGTATGATAACGGTTATCAGTTACCGTGGCTGCGGTCATCAATTGATGACAATCATCACTTAAATAAGCCCGATTGACCCATCCGCCTGATTGCTGGTATCGGATAGGTACCCATCGTGATTTTCCAATTTGAATGTCCGGTCCGGTCATTTTGATCCCCACAGCATGATATGGAATCGTACCTATTTCCCTGTATTTCACCGCCGGTCCAAAACGCATGACGAGTACATCACCTTTTTGTACTGATACTACCTGATGAAAACATGCCTCATTTGAAAATGTTGTGGGTGATTGATAAACAATCAAAATCGTTACCATAAACATGAATACGCTTTTTAAATAGCTCATTCATTCCTCCTGCTGTTGGTAAATTAAAGTATAGATATCCAGATAAATTTCAGCGAGTCTTTAGCCCTATAGTCTGCTAATGCAGATTTTAGTTTTCAGCCTTGCAATATGATAATCTTAATGTTTCATTAAATCAAGTATCATTTTTTGCGTTTTCCAATTATAAATTCAATTGAGTGCAGTTGCTCTTTTGACAATTGATATTTTTATCTTTTAAATACAATAATTTAGAGCTTTTTTATGTTAAATGATTTAGTTATTGCCCAGGTAAGCGATTTACATATTGGACCCTCAGATGCTTTATATAGAGGTGTCAGAATACGTCAAAAATTTCTGGATGTTTTACAAGCACTTGCCAAAAAACCATTAGATTTATTGATATTATCAGGCGATTTATCCGCGACTCAGGGTGAGCCGGAAGCATACACCTGGATAAAACAAGTTTTAAGCGATTTTCCCTACCCTTATCTCATTATGGCAGGTAATCACGATCATGTTGAACGCATGACACTCGCCTTTTGTTTACCAGACAGCGATGTATCAGAAGGTATGTTATATTACAGTCGAATGATTTCCAACAAGCTATTGCTATTTTTAGATAGTTCCCCTTACCGTATTGCTAGACGGCAATTGAAATGGTTAAAATCAAAACTCACTAACTATCATAAACCTGTCTTATTATTTATACACCATCCACCGCTATTATGTGACTGTCAGTTTATGGACGATCATCATGCTTTGCTGAATATAAGGGAAGTCTGGAAAGTATTCGATAAATTACCACAAATTCAACATATTTTTACAGGGCATTACCATGCCGCAAAAACGGTTACCAAAAAAAATAAATTTATTCATCTAACACCTTCAACGATTTTTCAAATTGATATGGAAAAACCTTATTTCGCTATTGAGCATACCAGGCCTGGTTGGCGCATCATTCATTGGGGGGAGGAAATACGGACTTATGTGGAATATTTATAGAATAATGCTTATCGACGTACCAATAATGTGTCCGATAAAACATAATTGGCAATATACTCACGTATCCCCTCATAAATAGCTTGAGCAAGCTGACGACGATAATTAATATCACTTAATTTTTGCTCTTCCCTGGGATTAGAGATAAAACCCGTTTCGATTAATATAGAAGGTATATCGGGTGATGATAATACCATAAAATTAGCTCGCTGTAGTTGAGAGGCGTGAACTTTACTCACGCTTTGAAGTCGTTTTAATACACTTTGACCAACATAAGCACTCGCTTCTAACGTGCTCAACATAGAAAGGTCAAGCAGAACCTGAGCCAGTAGTTTATCTTTATCGTTCAGGCGGATTCCACTTATTAAATCAGCAGCATTCTCCTTTTCGGCTAACCACCTTGCCATCTCACTACTCGCACCATGGTGCGATAGTATGTAAACTGATGATCCCTGTACTTTGATATCATCCGGATAGGCATCGGCATGGATGGAAATAAATAAATCTGCTTGATATTGACGTGCCAATTGAATACGTTTGCGTAATTTTATAAAGTAATCGCCATTACGAATTAACACTCCACGCATTCCTGGTGTTTTAGCGACCAAAGCCGCTAATTCTTTAGCTATCGCTAATACGACATCTTTTTCCAGTGTACCTCCAAGCCCTGAAGCGCCAGAATCAATACCTCCATGCCCCGCATCAATGGCTATTACAATATCACGTTTACTTCGCGGTGTTGGGCTTGACTTCATAAGTGAAATAGGCACTCGTGAAGTTTGGAAAGTCGCTATTTCCAAACTTCGCGATTTTTTCGCTTTGGAATTCAAATTTAAAGTATTAATTTCTATTACCAGGCGATGACCATTAGTCTCGTCAGGTTTAAGTAAAAAACTTTTTGTACGCACAGGTGTTTTTAAATCTAATACCACTCGTAAATCTTTTTGATGACGGGGTGCACTACGGATTTTTTTGACTAATGTTTCGTTATAAGGAAGTTGTAATTTTCTGAGCAATTTAGTATTTTTTAAATCAATAACCAGGCGATGAGGGATTTTGAGCGTAAAAATATTATGAGTTACCGGGATAGCGTCAAGTTCAAAAACTAAGCGCATTTTTTGAGCCGTTGGCTTAAAAACACGCATATCAAGCAACTGTACCTGCTTTGCTAAACAGGATAAAGAAAGTATTAACGATAAAAAGGTTATAAATAAGCGCATTTTTAAGTCAATTATCAGTTATCAATTATCAGTTATCAATTATCAGTTTAGAAATAACCTATTCCCAACTCAATATGTACTATATAAAGAGGTTCTTGCAAAACTCATGTCACGAGGGCAGACCACCGCGACTACCCCTACAAAACATCACGTCTTATCGGATTGTAGGGGCGGACTTTCGTTATCGCCCTCGTTTTCATCCATGAGTTTTGCAAGTGCGTCTAAATTAATAGACTTAAATTAGAGCATATTAGCTCATGAAGCAAACTGGCTCTAATTAAACGAGTTTACTATCAAAAACTTATATTTTATGGCATAACGAATTTCAAATAGGTTATAATAATTAGGCTATAGTGCAAAATGATTGCCGTAAGTATGAATTCTAAGGGCTAAAAGCTAAAGTCGTTTAAAACCGACAAACCCATTGCCGAGTATTTTAAAGGGTAATCTTAATCAATCTTTGCGTATACATAAAAAAATTTTGGGAACTCGCCAAAAGAATATTGTTGTATACTTTAAACTGCTTAAATATGGCATGTTATGTAGGGTGGGCAAGTTTTTTTGTGCAACGGCAACCGTTTAAAAAAAAAAGTCCAAAAATTACCCATTAGTAGTATAGAAACAATCCATTGTGGTTGCCCTGAGTAGTTACCCATTTTCTGAGTCAAATTAAAAATCAATCTGAAAATAGAATTAAAATGATAAACTCATTAGTATCACGAAATCAACTATAGAATAAAAATATGTCTGACTACCTAATTGCACCCTCTATTTTATCAGCCGATTTTGCCCGTTTGGGGGAAGAAGTAACTGATGTTTTAGCTGCCGGTGCTGATATTGTTCACTTTGATGTGATGGACAATCATTATGTTCCTAATTTGACTATTGGTCCGTTAATTTGTGAAGCACTGCGTAAGCATGGTATCACGGTACCGATTGATGTGCATTTAATGGTAAAACCGGTGGATCGTATTATCCCCGACTTTGCAGCAGCAGGTGCCACCTATATTACATTTCATCCAGAAGCCAGTGAACATATTGATCGTTCATTACAATTAATACGAGATGCCGGTTGTCAATCGGGGCTGGTTTTTAATCCTGCTACGCCTTTGGACTATTTGAAATATGTCATAGACAAAGTAGACATGATATTGTTAATGTCTGTCAATCCCGGTTTTGGCGGGCAGTCTTTCATTCCTTTTACCCTCGAAAAATTACGCGAAGCGCGTCAAATCATTGACAACAGCGGTCATGATATTCGTTTAGAAGTTGATGGTGGGGTAAAAATCAATAACATCCGTGAAATTGCCCAAGCCGGTGCTGACACCTTTGTTGCCGGTTCAGCCATTTTTAATACAGAAGATTATAAAGCCACCATTGCTGCTATGCGTTCTGAATTAACTCAAGTTTAATTGTTAATTGTTAATTGTGAATGAAAAAAATGATATTACCTAATCCCCAACTCATATTAATTGATTTAGATGGTACTTTGATAGATACAGTACCTGACTTAGCGAACGCGGTTGATGGTATGATGTCTCAACTGTGTTTACCACACAGGGGAGAAGAACAGGTTCGGCATTGGGTGGGCAATGGTATTGAACGCCTGGTTAAACGTGCCTTGCTTAATCAATTGGAAGGAGAGCCTGATGATAAGTTATATCAATCAGCCATCTCCTACTTTAATGAACTCTATGTACAATGCAATGGTGAACAAAGTGTACTATTTCCAGGGGTACGCGAAGGATTGGATTGGCTTAAATCGCTAAACTATAACCTAGCTTGCATTACTAATAAGGCAGGGCAATTCACAATACCTTTGCTAAAAGCATTAAATTTGTACGATAATTTTAGCCTCGTGATAAGTGGGGACACTTTGCCAAAAAAGAAACCTGATCCTTTACCTTTACTTCATGCCGCTGACTTTTTTCAAGTAGAACCGCACCACGCTCTTATGATAGGTGACTCTATTAATGATGTACAAGCTGCACGAGCGGCGGGATTTCAAATTTTATGTGTCAGTTATGGCTATAATCATGGTTTGGATATTCGCCAGGCTAAACCTGATGTTGTCATTGATTCATTAAATGAATTATCTTCCGTTTTCCGTGAGCAATGAACTGTGTATAGTTAGCCAGAAAAGTTTTGTCCCTGCTACAAAACATGGCAGGTCTTGGCTAAAACTTATCTGGACATCTATATAAGTGATTAATCTTGAAATAAATTTCAGGGCTAAGGGCAAAGCTGAGAGTTTGTAGGGTGGGCTGTAAAAAATACCTTGCACCTACATTTTAACTGATAACTGATAACTAATAACTGACAACTAATACATGACACCTGAACAATTTACCCAATTAGCCGCCGAAGGCTACAACCGTATCCCTATACAACGAGAAGTTTTAGCTGATTTAGATACCCCCTTAAGTGCTTATTTAAAATTAACTAAAGGACAACCCTATTCTTACTTATTTGAATCGGTACAAGGCGGTGAAAAATGGGGGCGTTATTCAATCATTGGGCTACCCGCTCATACAGTGGTGCGGGTTTATGATCATAATATTTCAGTCTATCAAGGTAAGGTCGTATCGGAACAAATACAAACAATTAATCCCTTAACCTGGATTGGAGAATTTCTAGCACGTTTTCGGGTACCTAAATTACCGGATTTACCCCGCTTTTCCGGCGGCTTAGTGGGCTATTTTGGCTATGACACAGTGCGTTATATTGAACCCGTTTGCGCCAAAGGTAATTTAAAGGATCCTTTAGAAACCCCCGATATTCTACTCATGCTTTCCGATGAAGTCGTCGTATTTGACAATATAAAATGTAAATTACATCTAATCGTACACGCCAACCCCTCAGAAACGGATGCCTTCGCATTAGCACAGCGACGCTTAAATACTCTCGTAGCGCGTTTACGTGAAAATGAGCCAGTAACCTATCATACTCCAGAAGGCAAGCACATTAAAGAATGCGACTTTAAATCCGGTTTCAGCCGCGTCCATTATGAACAGGCAGTACAACGTGCGAAAAAATATATTGTAGATGGCGACATTATGCAAGTCGTACTATCGCAACGCCTCAAAATAGCCTGTGAAGTACCCCCTTTAAATATCTATCGTGCATTACGTCACCTTAACCCTTCACCCTATTTATATTATTTAAATTTAAATGAATTTCAAATTATCGGGTCTTCCCCAGAAATCCTAGTACGTTTAGAAGAGCAACAAATTACAGTACGGCCCATTGCTGGGACCCGCCCGCGGGGCCATGATGAAACGGAAGATAAAGCTTTAGAAAAAGAATTACTAAATGATCCCAAAGAATGCGCTGAACACCTCATGCTAATTGATTTAGGCCGAAATGACGTAGGGCGGATCGCACAAATTGGAACGGTGCAACTCACTGAAAATATGAACGTCGAACGATACTCCCATGTTATGCATATCGTCTCCAATGTCATTGGACAATTAAAGCGAGATTTAAATAGCATAGATGTCCTTAAAGCCACGTTTCCCGCCGGTACGCTAACAGGCGCACCCAAAATACGGGCGATGGAAATTATTAATGAATTAGAACCCATAAAACGAGGTATTTACGGGGGGGCCATAGGCTATATGACCTGGCAAGGCAATATGGATACCGCCATCGCGATTCGCACTGCGGTCATTAAAAATCAAAAACTACATATACAAGTTGGGGCAGGGATTGTCGCGGATTCTGTGCCAGCTAAAGAATGGGAAGAAACCATGAATAAAGGACGTGCTATATTTAAAGCAGTCGCTTTAGCGCACAAAGGACTCTAAATCAATTATCCGTGAAAATCAGTTAAAACTTCTCAAATTCATAAATAAATCTTATGTATAGAAATAAACTATGTTATTAATGATAGACAACTACGATTCATTCACCTATAATTTAGTACAATATTTTGGTGAAATAGGAATAGAGAGCAAAGTATGTCGAAATGACGAAATTAGCTGTGAAGATATAAATACACTTGCCCCACAATATATAGTTATATCGCCTGGTCCTTGTACACCTAATGAAGCAGGCATATCTATTGCAGCTATTCAAACCTTTGCGGGAAAAATACCAATACTTGGTGTCTGTTTAGGACACCAATGCATAGGGCAAGCTTTTGGAAGTAAAATTGTACATGCGGAACAAGTTATGCATGGTAAAACTTCTTCAATTTATCACACTGGCACGGACTTATTTACAGGCATTAATAATCCGGTAAAGGCAACCCGTTATCATTCATTGGTTATCTCACCAGCTACCTTACCAGATACTTTAAAAATAACAGCCTGGACTGATGATGATAAAAAAGAAATTATGGGCATACAACATAAAACATTACCCATTTATGGGGTACAATTTCACCCGGAATCTATACTCACAGAACAAGGGCATGCATTGCTCAAAAATTTTTTAATGATTAATGACTATTCAGTCATGAATTCTAAAGCCAAAAACAGTTTGGCAAGAGCTTCTCAATTATTAAATTAACAATTAACAATTAACAATTAACAATTAACAATTATTAATGGCTGTTTCAAATTTAAAAATCATCCTCACTGGGCTTCCACGTCGATTAGTGACAAGTGGCCTTCTGGATGAAGAAGCCGCAGAAAAAGCGTTTGACAAATCACGCACGACGCGCACATCTTTTGTCAGTTATGTGATCGAGCAGAAACTAGTTGGCAGTCAGGAGCTTGCCCTGGTTGCCGCCGAAGAATTTGGCTTTCCCCTGGTTGATATTGAAAGTATTGAACTTGATCCAGAATTAATTAAAAGCTCAATTAGCCAAAAAGCCTTAATAAAAAATCAAGCTCTTCCAATTTTTAACCGAGGCAATCGCCTGTTTGTTGCGCTATCCGATCCGAGCAATCCAGATACGATTAAAGAAATTCAATTTCATAATAAAAAACCCACTGAGCCTATCCTAGCAGACGAAGTAAAATTACGAAAGGTTATTGAACGTGCTCTTGAATTGTTCGATGACGGCATGAATGATTTAGGAGATGAATTAGAGGATATTGAATTTGAAGGTAGTGAAGCTGATGAAGAAGAAGATGATGAATCAACTGATAAAGAAGATGATGCCCCCATCGTCAAATTTGTCAACAAGATGCTATTTGATGCCATCAAGATAGGGGCATCCGATTTACATTTTGAGCCTTATGAAAAATATTACCGTGTTCGATACCGTATTGATGGTATGCTAAGAGTGGTTGCGAATCCCCCAATAACAGTATCTCGTAAAATAGCGGCTCGTATTAAAGTCATGTCACGCCTTGATGTTTCAGAACGACGAGTCCCTCAAGATGGACGTATCAAATTTAAAATTTCGGCTAAAAAATCAATAGACTTTCGCGTTAGCACCTGCCCCATTTTATGGGGGGAAAAAATAGTGATGCGGATACTAGACTCCTCAGCAGCCAACTTAAATATTGAAATTCTTGGCTATGAAGACGAACAAAAACGCTTATACGTGGAAGCCCTGGCGAACCCTTATGGTATGGTCCTCGTCACGGGTCCGACCGGCAGCGGTAAAACAGTTTCCCTTTATACGGGTATTAATATTCTCAATCAGGAAGGGGTTAATATTTCGACAGCTGAGGATCCGGTAGAAATTAATTTACCGGGTGTTAATCAGGTACAAATTGATGAGAAAACAGGGATGACCTTTGAGAAAGCTCTCAAAGCTTTTCTACGACAAGACCCTGATATAATATTAGTGGGCGAAATTCGGGATATAAATACCGGCGGCATTGCCATTAAGGCAGCGACCACCGGCCACATGGTCATGTCTACTTTACATACTAATGATGCGCCACAAACCCTTACCCGCATGGTAGATATGGGCATCGCACCGTTTGCTATTGCCACCGCTGTCAACCTCATCATGGCACAACGCTTATGTAGGCGGCTATGTAGCTGCAAAGTGGAAGTCAAACCCCCCGACTATACCTTATTGGAAGCCGGTTTTAAGCAAGAAGATTTGGAAAACTTAAAACTATATGGTCCCCGGGAAAATGGCTGTGATAAATGTGGTGGCTTAGGATACAAGGGACGGGTAGGTATATACCAAGTGATGCCCATATCTGAAAAGATGAAACGCATTATTATGGAAGGAGGTAATGCCATTGCTATAGCTGACCAAGCCCGCAAAGAAGGTATCCCGGACCTACGTGAATCAGGCCTCAAAAAAGTAAAAGATGGCTTAACATCCTTAGCTGAAATTAACCGAGTCGTCACTAAAGAATAACTTTATCAGTTATCAATAATGGGAATTTTTGAATTGGGAATGGTTAATTAGAATATTAACCATTAACCATTAACCGTTAACCATTACTTCAAGATTATGGCAGCAAAATCCGATATCATGTTTGTCTGGGAAGGCAAAGACAAAAAATCAGGAGATAAACGTAAAGGTGAACTCTCCGGTAAGTCCGAAGCCGCAATAAAATCTGCCCTGCGTAAAAAAGATATACTTCCAACTAAAGTTAAGAAAAAACCCAAAGCACTCTTTGGGGGGGACGGTCCCCCCATTGAAAGCAGCGACATAGCTTTATTCGCTCGTCAAATGTCAACAATGATGATATCTGGAGTACCCCTACTTCAATCGTTTGACTTAGTAGGACAAGGCCATGACAAGCCATCCTTTCAAAAATTAGTCCTAACAATCAAAGCCGATATAGAAGCGGGGGGGACCATGGCTGATGCATTGCGTAAACATCCAAAGTACTTTGACGACCTATTTTGCAACCTAGTTGATGCAGGCGAACAAGCCGGTATTTTAGAATCACTCTTGACAAAATTAGCGGTTTATCAAGAAAAAAGCGAGTCGATGAAGAAAAAAATCAAAGGTGCTCTATCCTATCCTATGTCAATTATGAGCGTCGCCATGATTGTCAGTGCAATTCTACTTATCTATGTCGTACCTGTATTTAGTGATATGTTTGAAAGCTTTGGAGGAGAACTGCCTGGCTTAACACAAGTCGTCGTCATTATGTCAGATTTTATGACCGCCAATTGGTATTATGTCTTTGGCGGCATTTATGCCGTCCTTACCATTTTTAAACAAGCTAAAAAACGTTCAGTTGCATTTCAAAACTTTTTACAAAGATTTTCACTTAAACTTCCCCTATTTGGAGAGCTACTCACTAAGTCAGCCATAGCACGTTTCACTCGCACCATGGCAACCATGTCTGCTGCAGGAACCCCCTTAGTTGAGGCAATGGACTCAATTGCCGGAGCCACCGGAAACATAGTATTTTATGAAGCTACCATGGCTATTAAAAAAGAAGTTTCAACGGGTGTCCCCTTAGCGGAAAGTATGCGTAATGTTGGCGTATTTCCCAATATGTGTGTGCAAATGACTCAAATTGGTGAAGAATCGGGTGATCTTGATAAAATGTTGAATAAAGTAGCCGACTATTATGAAGAAGAAGTAGACGGACTCGTTGAAGCACTTTCGGGGATGATGGAACCGATGATTATGGCATTCCTGGGTGTCGTGATTGGTGGACTCGTTCTCGCTATGTATATGCCTATATTTAAAATGGGAGAAGTCATTTAATCATTTATTAAAAAATGATTAATGAAGTTGTTGCAATTTGTCAATAAAAAATAATATGAATCTATTTACTTATCTAGCCACTGAACCTCAGCTATTGTTCCTATTTGTTGGAATATTAGGGTTAATTATCGGAAGTTTTCTGAATGTCGTTATTTACCGTTTACCCATTATGATGGAACGGCAATGGCATCAGCAATGTGCAAAAATACTAAACGTATCAGTAAAAATACCCACTGACCCCTTTAACTTAAATCAGCCACGTTCCCATTGCCCCCATTGTGGACACACCCTTAAAGTCTGGGAAAACATACCCATCATTAGCTATATTTGGCAACGTGGTCAATGCACCACTTGTCATAAAAGCATTTCACCACGTTACCCGCTAATAGAAATCGCCAGTGCCATATTAGCATTGTTTACTACTTGGCATTTTGGAATCGGCTGGCCTTTGATAGGCGCATTAATTTTCACTTGGGCACTCCTAGCCGCCAGTATGATAGATTATGATCATCAATATTTACTAGATGACATCACACTACCCTTACTCTGGCTCGGATTACTATGTAACTTATTTGGCTTGTACACCGATATAGAATCCAGTCTGATAGGTGCGATGGCTGGCTATCTAAGCTTATGGACGGTATTTTGGCTTTACAAAATCATCACAGGCAAAGAAGGCATGGGCCAAGGAGATTTTAAACTACTCGCACTGCTCGGTGCCTGGATGGGCTGGCAAGTTTTACCAGTCATTATATTACTATCCTCACTCGTCGGCACCAGCGTCGGCCTCACACTCATTATAATGCGGAATCACGATAAAGATGTACCCATACCTTTTGGTCCCTACCTAGCCGGTGCCGGTTGGATCAACTTACTCTGGGGACAGCAACTCATTGAGACCTATTATCTATGGACATACCCCTAAAAATTGGACTCACCGGCGGCATCGCAACCGGAAAAACCACCGTTTCTAAACTATTTGCAATACGGGGAATACCGATCATAGACGCTGATGAAATTGCCCATCAAATCGTAGCCCCAGGACAGCCAGCCCTTAAACGCATTATTGAAATTTTTGGAAGTATTATGATCGGTACCGATGGTAAACTGAATCGCACTAAACTACGTGAACACATCTTTGCAAATTCAGAACAACGGCTACGTTTGGAAGCCATATTACACCCTGCCATCCGCGAAATCATGCTCGCTAAAACAAGGGCAATAAAGAAACCGATATGTATACTCAGTATACCTTTACTTGTGGAAACCCAACAAGTTGAACTCGTGGACCGAGTGCTCGTAGTTGATTGTCCCGTTGCCTTACAACGCGAACGCTTAATAAGTTGCAGAGGTTTGTCCCTTTTGCAAATAGAACAAATCTTGAAAGCGCAAGCTAATCGAAATACAAGACTTGCCATCGCAGACGATATTATTTATAATGATGCAGACTATAAAGAATTAGAAGAACAGGTCATAAAAATGGTCCAAAAATACAGGACCATTCCAAAAAATAAACCATAAGGCGACCCAAAAAGTCCAAACGAATGAAAAAGCCAAAAAGTTCAATTGAAGGGCAATATTATTTTTTGGAATGGGCCTAAATACGATTCATTATTTCAACAAATGAAAAAGGTAATATACGAACACCCTCTCAATGAACGCATTAGAAGTATATTGCGAATAGAAAATTTATTGCACGGTGTCTTATACCACATCAAGGGACCCACTGAATGGGATAGTCGTGCGGTTATCAAAAACTTAATTGAAATTTTAGATTTCACTAACCGCTTTGATTACAAAATAGAACTTATAAAACAGTTAGAACTTCATCGAAAAGTATTAGAACGTTGGCTGCGTACCCCTGAAATTGACACCGAACGCTTAGCCAATCTTATAAAACAAAACGATGCCGTGATAGCAAAATTAAAGCAAATTGTAGAACCACTAGAACAAAGTTATTCTGCTCACGAACTCATCCAAATAACACGAAAACGGAGTACCATTAGTGGTGGTAATAGCCGCTGCGACTTGCCTGGTTATTACTATTGGCTACAAAAGAATCCTAAACAGCGTCAAAAAGAACTCAATGAATGGCTTATCCCACTAGAACCACTCAGATCGGCAGTTGACTTGGTATTGTATTTGACACGCAATCATGCAGCGATGAGTACCCAAACGGCTCTCGGTGGCTTTTATCAAACACAATTAGTCGAAAATATGAATTATCAAATGATACAAGTCGCATTGCCATTAGAAAACCCTTGCTATCCAGAAGTTAAAGGGGGGAAACAACGCATCACGATCCGTTTTCTTGAAATGATTGATGCTAAAATGCAAACGGAGCAAACGGAAGGAGATGTTCACTTTGATTTAACTTATTGCATGGCATAATGAAACTTTTGAAAACCTGAATAATGATAATATTCAGTATGACTAAGAATGCCTTTTAATAAAGGGCAGGTACACAGGTTTGCTCCTATTACAAAATCCAGCGTATTCAGAGGCTGTAAGGGGTACATAACTGTTCACCTTGCTTAATTTATCTGTCTAGTACCACGCGCCGTTAATATTACGGTTCATAATTGTAGCCTGTACCTTGATTGATGTTGATATGAATATACCTTCGCCAATTTAAAATAGACATTATACATTATACAGATTTAACGTAACTTATTGATTTACTTAAAATTTTTATTTTGGTAAAGCTAATGAAATCAAGCACTTAAATTAAATCGGTATAATGTCTAATGTTAGCTATTTCCAAAAAAATACTGATTTTTATTAAAATCAATAAGTTACAAATTTACTGATGCTTGAAATTGACGAGTTTTATAATTTGGCAAAGGTCTTGTAATTAGGAATCACTTATTATTAAAATAATAAAACTAAGGAAAAAGCATACCCTCTGCATATCCTACTCTATGCAGACATCATCCGCCTTAGAATAATAATTATAGCTAAAGTCGGCTTTAGCCGACTGATGTGTGCATAGAGTAGCTGCATACCCTAGTCATAACCTATTGATTTTACTGATAAATGATAATTGAAAATTGAAAACTGAAAACGTACAGAGGTATCCTGAATGTCGAATAAAGTCTTTCAAATAACCCTATTTGGGTTAGCAACCAATGAGCAAAATACATTAGGCAGCATATTTAAACTCGCAGCCTCACGTAACCGTCAATATGCTATAGTGAACCCATCAGAACGAACAACGGCTGAAATTGTACTGGTAGATATTGATGATGCCAATGCACTCAACCAGTGGCGTAGTTTTAGCGTACATAACAGTCAAATCCCAGTGGTAAAAGTGACCAAAACCGCGCCCGATGAAAGTCGTCATGAAATCTATCTACGTCGGCCCTTAACCTTGAAACGGGTACTTGAAACCCTTGACAAAGTCACGATTGATAAAATCAATTTTGTCCCAGAATTGGTCGTGGGAGGTGAAGAAGTACGAAATGAAGAAGCGCACGCCGCTTTATCAGATGCCGCAAAATTTGCTGAAAAAGCATCACCGACCGGGATTAAAGCCCTAGTCATCGACGATGCCTTATCAGTACGCAAAGCCATGGAAATTCAACTGAAATTCTTTGGCATGGCTATTGATTTTGCCGAAACAGGTGAAGAAGCATTGGAATATATACAAAACCACACTTATGACATAATATTCTTAGACTTGATGCTTCCCGGTATTGACGGCTACCAAGTCTGTAAGAAAATTAGAACGCATAAAACTTCTAAAAGTACCCCCGTAATCATGTTAACCGGAAAAGGTTCACGCTTTGATAAACTCAAAGGCACGATGGCCGGTGCAAACGAATACTTAACAAAACCAGTTGAACAAGAACAATTAAAAGAAGTGATTAAAAAACACTTGCCTAACAGCACCCCACACACCTAATTAATCGTGAGGAAAATAGTATCATGTCCATCAATAAAATCCTGGTTGTTGACGATTCCACTGTGGATCGGATGAATCTCCAAAATATTGTATCAGAAGCCGGCTATACCGCTATCCAAGCCAGTTCAGGTGTCGAAGCCATAGAAAAAGCCGCTACTGAACAGCCAGATATCATCTTTATGGATGTCGTCATGCAAGAAATGGATGGCTATCAAGCTTGCCGGGAAATCAATCACCATGATTCCACCAAAGACATACCCATTATCTTTGTCACCAGCAAAGGTCAAAAAGCGGATCGCCTTTGGGCCGAAATGCAAGGTGGAAAAGCCTTGATACAAAAGCCTTACACACCTGATCAAATTATTGAACAAATAAATCAGTTCAAATAGAGTCTTCTAAACCATTATTCGGATTATAGAAAACCGAAAACACTGAATAGGAACGAGTATAAAATCTCCCCTAAAAAATAACGATAGGAACGTGCCTGAAATCACTTCGACAACTTTAGGGTTGGAGCAATGGATTACCCCTACTATATCTCAATTGATGTAGGGGCAAGACTGCATACGACTCTAGTTATTTTATGCTCATTTCTAACTGAACTTACCCATTAACCACTAACGACTAATATGCGCACATACCTTATACCCCTATTACTACTCATAAGTGGGTGTGATTTCTTAGCAAACCTCAGCGGAGAAAACCAAGCTAAATCCGAATTTGCCACACTCAAAACCCAGCATTCCCCACAACTCACCTTCGCGGTCGCACCTCAAATTGCATGGATGCCTTGGTATTTAGGTCATGAAGAAAACATTTTTCAACAAAATGCGACCAAATACGATGTACGATTTGAATTTATATCTGACAACTACCAAGAAACAATCGACTTATTTATATCCGAAGATGTCCAAGCAGTGGCCATTACCAATATTGACGCAATAGCTCAATTGGTACAGCGAGATATTGAAGCCGATGTGATATTGATCATGAACCAAAGTGCAGGCAATGACGCAATCCTATTGCCAGCCAGTATAGAAACCAATGTCCATAGTTTGCGCGGCAAAACCTTTGGACTCGTCAAATACTCAAGTAGCCACTACCTGCTTGAACGCTACCTGATTCGTCATCAAATACCCTTTAAAGAAGTCCGTATCCTGGACACAGCACCGGTGAACATAGCCAACGTTTTTAAAAACAAACAAGTCTATGGTGTAGTCACCCAAAACCCCTATTTATCCCAATTGACAGACACAGGAACCGCTAAAATTTTATTTAACAGTCGTCAAATTCCCAAAGAAATCTTTGACATCATTATTATACAGCGCGATACCTTACAGGATTACCCGGCGTTTGCGCAAGTCATACTAGCTACCTGGTTTTCAGTCATGGAAAGATTACAAGGCAATAAGCGGGGGCAGACTTTAGAGGCTTTAGCCAATTTAGCTGACTTAACTCGTGAACAATACGAAGGGCAATTAGCGACGACGCGCTTAAACGACACATCAACTAAATCCCTAGCTGCGATCCGTGATCGTCGGATTAAGAAGTCAATGCGGCACCTGCGTTATTTTATTGAACGACATAAATTGTCTGGTGAAGAAAGTTTTACGAGCTGGGTATCTTATCCTGGACGAACCCCGGCTATAATCCATTTTAATGGTCAACCTTTACAAGAATTTGTTGTTCCCGAAACATCGAATTAATGTTCAATGATTATACTGCATGCGGGCATAATTTAAACTATTAGGGCAGACACTTATGTCTGCCCCTACGAAAATCCGAAAAAATGACCGCTTGGAGTATAGTTAGAGTTTAAATCCGCATTGAATATACAAACCTTGTAATTATTCTTTGGTATTAGAAAAAACGTGTTCATCAAGTAGATAGTATTAGGTTTGACAAGTGTAAAAAATAAAATCGGCCAGATATTAAGTGAAGACTTTGGGACATTATTTTATGCACATTCCTAACTTTTGAAAAGGATTTATCAACCCTTAAATCACATTACACAAATGAAATTACCCCCAAGTCAAGCATTAAATCGCCCTCTTTATCGGAACAGTAATGAAAGTGCTTACCTCACGGATGAAGTGAATACTATTCGTAGGCTAGGTTTTCGTATCGGCAATCTTGGCTTATTAATTGCTGAACAAGCAACCAGTGAATTATCAGAAGTATTAGCAATTTGCCCAATACCCTTTAGCAAAAACTGGCTACTGGGACTTATGAATCTACGTGGGAATTTAATGCCTGTTTTTGATTTGTATGAATTATTAAAATTGGAATCTAGGCATACAAAAAAAACCATGTTATTAATTTTAGGAGAAGGAAAATTTGCAGGTGCAATTGTAATTGATGAATTACCAACACATTTAACAATTACCGACAGTGATAAACTGACAAACGTACCACCCTTACCGGCTATTATTAAGCCATACACATTAAGTGGTTATGAAAAAGAAGGCATGGTATGGTTTAATTTTGACCATTTAAGTTTTTTTGAATCTTTATCCACTCAATTAGCTTTATAATAATGGTAAATGAAAAATTATACCCCATTAATCATTAACCATTAACAATTAACAATTAAAATGAAACTACGAAAGAAAATGTTTATTGGTTCCGCTTTTCTGGCGGTGATACCAGTGGTCATCACGGCACTATTAACAGGCCAAATTGCCAGTACTTTAGGCCAACAAGCTTTAACTGAAAGTGCAAAAAGTCATATTACCTCAATCCGAGATGCCAAAAAGGCACAAATAGAGGACTACTTTAACTGGCTGATTAATCAAATTCAAGTTTATGCAAAGGCAAAAACGACCATTGACGCAATGCGAGGACTCAAAGAGGCTTATCCTAAATTTCAGGATGAAGCCTCTTTACACACTGAATTTGACCTAACGCAAGATGAAATCCTCACAGAGGGTCCGCCTGCTCCGCTTTCCTTACCAATTGAAAAGCATAAAATGGCTTTAGGTAAATATTATAGCCAAGACTTTGCGCTGGAATATGGCAACTACAATGTCAACGAATCTCCAGACATGCTCATGCCCCTCAATCAATTGAACGGAAATTCGCTTGCCCTGCAATATCACTACATTGCAGCTAATCCCAATCCAATTGGAACCAAAGAAGAATATTTTTCTGCCGCTGATGCCTCTAGTTATACCCAACTGCATCGCCACTATCATCCCTATCTACATGACATACAAATGCGCTTTGATTTCCAAGATATCTTCTTAATTGATGCCGATAATGGTCATGTAATCTATTCCGTCATCAAGCAATTGGACTTTGCTACCTCTTTAAAGGATGGCCCTTATGCAAAGACAACCTTAGGTCAAATTTTTGAGAAGTTAAATCAAGCTCCCCAGGGGAGCAATGAATTAATTGATTTCACCCCCTATTTGCCATCCTATGACAGTCAAGCCGCCTTTGTTGGAACACCTATTTTTGAAGGTGAACAAAGATTGGGGCTACTCATATTTCAAATATCCATTGATAGTATTAACGATATTATGACTAATCATCACGTATGGCGTTTTGACGAATCTGGGCGTACAGGGGAAGATTATATTGTCGCCAGTGAAGGCACCATGCGCAATGATAGTCGGATGTTGGTCGAAGATAAGGAGGGTTATCTACTCGTCGTTCAACAGGCAGGACTTCCCGAAGATATTATATCCAACATAGAGTTGAAAGACACCAGTGTTGGATTGCAACAGGTTGATAATCCAGGCAGCCGCGCCGCCTTCTCAGGTGTGACCGGTTTTGACCTCTATGAAGATTATCGGGGAGAGTTTGTATTATCGGCTTTTGCGCCCATAAATGTGCCTGGGTTACAATGGGCGATTTTTTCAAATTTGCAAGAACAAGAATCATTAGAACGTTTACAAGAACTCACCATAGAAATTACCAAAGGAGCCGTGCCCATAGCCATCGTGATATTATTAGTGGGGGGAATTGCAGGCTTCTTCTTTTTTGGTCGGATTGCCGCTCCGATTTTGCAAATGGAAGCCACCGTCACGAAAGTGGCTGAAGGTGATTTTACAGCTCGTGCGGATATCAGGACGGGGGATGAGTTGGAAACTTTGAGTAATGCCTTTAACGGATTATTAGATGATCGTTTAACGGCTTTAGCGAAGGCGGAGAAGGAGAATGAGATGTTGAATAATTCCATCATAGAATTACTTAAAGCCTCTTTCCAACTCAGTCAGCGTGACCTCACCGTACAAGTGCCTGTGACGGAAGATGTGACTGGCCCCTTAGCGGATGCGATTAATCAGATGGCATCTGAAACGAGTAAAGTATTATTAAATGTACGACGGATTACGGATGAAGTAGAAGCGGCAACCCGTCAGGTCAAAATACAGGGTGACAATGTATCTAAGGAAGCAAAACATGAACGGGAAGTGGTGGATACCACCATAGACGAATTAGCAGCAGCGGCTGAAGCGATGAAGAAAATTGCTGAAGTCGCACAAACTTGTAATGAAATTGCTGCCCAAGCCACGCAGACTACTCAAACTGCCTTAGTCACGGTGACGGGAACGGTTCATGGTATCGGTGAAATCCGCGAAACGATTCATGAAACGGAAAAACGTATTAAGCGTCTTGGTGAACGTGCTCAGGAAATCAGTAGTATTGTCGATATTATTAACAACATTGCAGAACGGACTCATGTACTTTCCTTAAACGCTAGTATGCAAGCTGCCGCTGCTGGTGAAGCCGGACGTGGATTTTCGGTTGTCGCCGACGAAGTACAACGTCTTGCTGAAAGCTCTCGTAATGCTACCTCACAGATATCTGCACTGGTCAAAAATATTCAAGTAGAGACCAATGACACCATTGCAACAATGGACAAAACCATTGGGCAAGTCATAGAAGGTTCTCGTCTTGCAGAGCAAGCCGGTGAACAGATGAAAGATACTCAAAATACCACATCTAAACTCGTACAGGTTGTTGAGCAAATTGCGATGGCTTCAGGACAGCAGGCGCAAATTAGTAATGATTTGCGCGAACGTGCTGGAACGATTCAGGATAGTACTCACGAGACAGCTAAGCAGTTGGATGAGCAAACAATTCAAACGGATCGTTTGGTTGATTTTTCACGTCAGTTAATTGAATCAGTTCGGGTCTTCAAATTACCTCAAGCTCATGATGAGTGAGCAGATTTAAGGATTTTATTGAGCGTATACTATTTTGATGAATAACATAGAGCAATTAAAAGAATTACAAGCGATCATTATTAACCAAGCCTATCAATTCTACGAAGCAGTGGCAGACATGGGTGCAAAAATAACCCAAGAAGCGATCCATCTGGCCCAAAATTATGTGATGAAAGTAGGAGAAGCCTCTGCCGCGGCAAAATTAAAAGGCTTGCCAATCATCGTGCAGCATACCCAGCAAAATTTAGCAGCATTGCAGGAACTAGAAGCTTCTCAAAGACAACTATTACTTCGTGAAATAGAGCGTTGGCCCAAATTAGTCTTAAATTATCTTTATGCCCTTTCAAATCAAAATACGGGGCATAGTATAATTGGTTATTTTCAAAATTCAATATGGCCTCAACCTTGTACAGAGCAGTTAAGCACCGAATTGAATGAAAGTTTTACCCATGATTTTAGACACCTAGCCAACAAAAACTTGGTAACCATTTTAGCTGAAAGTGAGTTGGGCGATTTAAATCTTATGAAGGAATCGGTTGGGGAAGCATCTTATGAAAATACTCAGACTGAAGTTGCTAATCCGTTATATCAGTCTATTTCTTCCATGAGCAATACATTGTCATCGGCGCTTATTCAAATGTTGACGCTTGATGTCGAACATGAGGCGTTTATTGACCAAGTAGAACAGTATACAGATAGCGTGCAATCATTATGGGAGTTAGCAGAAGAGTTAGATTTTAAGGGTCTCCAAGAAGTTTGTACCTTTATTAATGATAATGTCTTTGCTGCTGCTAGTTCACAACCGCAATCGGTGAGATTTGAACAATTAGAACCGTTAGCGTTATGTCCTAAATTATTGCTAGACTATTTACAATCGCCAGAGCTCGGGGCCCCAAAACTGGTAGAATGGCTATATCTTGAAACTTGGCCAGTATCAATATCACCCGATGCCCGGCCAAACTTATTGAGTCAGTTAAAACAGGATTGTTCTTCTCCTATTGTTTGTGAGACAGATTGTAAAGGGATGAACGCATTTATTCCTGAAAAGGCATTAGAATTGACTTTGGGTGACAAGAAACAGAATCAGCTTGAGGAAAATGCTTTATCTATTCCTAATGCCCAGTTATTGATTGAACAAATGAGTCAAATAGCTAAAATCAATAATCAATGTCTTAATGAATTAATCGCCGCTGATGATGGGACAGAATCCTTATTAATGGCCACTATAACTTATACGGAAAATGTGCAAACCGTATGGGATGCGGCTGAAGGAGTTGAAGGTTTACAAGCGATTTGCACCTTTATTAATGATAATGTCATGATATTGGGTAGCCAGTCGAAATCTTCCAGAGAGGCTGCGCGTGAGTTGTTAGCTTCATGGCCAGAGTTAATCATAGGGTATTTTTATCAGCCAGTTGAATCAGCTTCCGCGTTGATTAGCCTGTTGCAACAAAGCGAGTGGCCAACACCACTTGATAAGGAGATGGCTTGTGAAATCGAAGCACGTTTAATAGAAGAGAGCAAGCCATCTTCTGGTGAAGAGATAAAAAGCGATGTATCAAATGAGGAAAGTGCTGAAATGGCTTTACTGCCATTAGCACCACGTATCATGGAAGAAATTGAGGAAGTGTCTGAAGATTTTATAGAATTAGTCACACCGGATCTATTAGAACTGGTGTGTAGCCAAATAAGTGATTCGAGTGAGGGATTATCAGCCGCCCTTGAGGTATGTGTGTCTATGGAAAATGATAACCCGGCTTTTTTCGAGGCCATTGAAGATTATACGAATAGAGTACAAGATATTTGGGACGTCGCCGAAATGGTAGAGCTCAAAGGGTTGCAAGAAGTTTGCACTTTTATTAATGAGAATTTATTAGCGTTTAGTATTCAGGAACAAACAACAAGGGTGGCTACGCAGAAGTATTTTCAAAATTGGCCTGCTCTCGTTTTAGAATATTTACAGTTTCCAACTAAAGGGGCACCTCGCTTAGTCAATTATTTACAGGAAGCCGATTGGCCCAGCCCTTTAACTGTGGAATCAGGTGAGCAGTTATTGGGCTTGCTAAAAACACCTTCAGGTGGTGGTCAAGGTGAAAGTGGTCATTGTGATTTTGTAGAAACGGTGACCGATGTGCCAGATTTGCCTCTTGAAGAATTGGCTCCATTACCGGTCAGTGTGGATGAAACTATTTCGTTGGGTAATGCTGAGGTGGTGGAGATTCTCAGTAGTGAGTTGGAATCTGCTGAAGCTGATTTGGAAGGGGAACTGAAAAAGTTTATCAGTGCTGAGAATAATACGACTCTGTTGAATGAGGCAACGGAGACTTATATTGAACATGTACATCGTTTATATGTTGCTTCTGAAATGATGGGTTTAGATGGGTTGCAGACAGTTTGTACCCAGGTGATGGATAATGTTAAGGTACTGAGTGCTGAATCAATAGTGTCTCGACAAAAGGCATTAAGTGTTTTAGAACCTTGGCCAAATTTGGTATTAGCTTATTTGAAATCACCGGGAGACAAGAGTGTCGGGGCCCTTGTGACGCATTTCCGTGCGCCGACTTGGGTGCATGCATTATCTGATGAAGCGGCTTTAAATTTGTTGAATCAGTTGGTGGTGGGAACAACGGTTGATGAAGAGGCTGAGGAATCAGATGCTTATTCTCGTCCAAGTACTACAACCCCAGAGGATGTGTTGATAACAGTTCCTGAAGATATCAATCAAGAATTGTTAGAGGCTTATTTGCAGGAAGTGCCGCAAAATGCGGCGGATTTTTCGACGTGTATTCAGAATATTATTCAGTCTCCTGATATTTCTGAAATTGAGCGGGCTCAGCGTATTGCTCATACTTTGAAAGGCTCTTCGAATATTATTGGTATCAAGGGGGTTGCTAATATTGCTCATCATCTTGAGGATACTTTGGAGTATCTTGCGAAGCATCAAGTGGTGCCGCCTCAAGAGTTGACTGATACGATGACCGAGGCGGCTGATTGTCTGGAGATTATGGTTGATGCTTTGTTGGGGCAAGATGATCCGCCTCCGCAAGCACAACAGGTTTTGCAGTCGGTATTAGATTGGGCGAACCGTATTGATAAAGGTAAGCTTGATGGTCCCCCTTCTAAACCTCTTTCTGAGAAAGTGCCGGCAGCGGTCATTGATAAACAGGCTACGCCTGAAAAAGTTGATAAACAGATAGATAACAAAGCTTTGGGAACCCCGGAACAATTTTTGAAGGTTCCGACGAAGACGATTGATGAGTTGATGCGTTTGGTGGGTGAGTTATCTATTTCGGTGGGGCAAATTCAGGATAAATTAAAGCATGTCACTCAAAGTACGCGCACTTTGACAATGCGTGATTTAACACTTCAAAAGAAAACGTTTGAATTGGAGAATTTGGTTGATGTACGGGGTATCACGGGGATTGATAACCGTAAACAGATATCGTCACAGGATGAGCATTTTGATCCGTTGGAATTTGAGGAGTATAATGAGTTACATAGTGTGGCACATAGTTTCATTGAGTTCATAGCGGATAATCGTGAGTTGGCAAAGTCGATACGTGAGGATATGGGTGAATTGGATACGATGTTTATTCATCAGGAGCGTCTTAATAAGGAGTTCCAAGCGAATATTATGACCACACGCATGGTGCCTGTGAATACGATTTTGTCTAAAGTGCAGCGCAATGTTCGCCAGACGTGCCGTATGACGGGCAAAAAAACGGAGTTGGATGTGAGTGGTACGGATATTTTGATTGACAGTGATGTATTGAGTCACTTGGGGGAGCCATTACAGCATATTTTGCGCAATGCGATTGATCATGGTATAGAAGCACCAGATGAACGGGTGATTTTGGGCAAACCTGAGTCGGGTAAGATAAAGCTGAGTTTTTACCGTGAAGGCAATAATGTTGTGGTGAGTTGTCAGGATGATGGTCAGGGCCTTAATTATACTAATATCCGTTTTACTGCCATTCAACGTGGTTTAATCACGGAAAGTCAAAAGCTGACGGAACAAGATTTGGGGCGTTTAATTCTGATGTCTGGATTTTCGACTAAATCGGGTGTGACGCAGGTATCTGGACGTGGTGTGGGTATGGATGTGGTGCATACAAGTATTCGTCAGATGAAGGGAACATTGGATTTGCATTCTCAAACGGGGGTGGGTACAAGTATTTTGATTAAGTTGCCTATGACTTTGGTAACAGTGCATGTGTTGTTGGTGCGTATAGGAGAGCGTCGCTTTGGTATTCCGACGAATCATTTGGAGCAGGCTTTGGCTCCTGGTACTGAGGAATTTCTTCAGGTGGGTGATGAAATCACTTTAAAAAAGGATAAGAATTTTTATGCGTTGAAGTCTTTGGCCAAGTTATTAAATATGCCAGATGATATGGAGATTACTGAGCAAGAGTCTCGGTCCATCTTGTTGGTACATGAGGAAACGGGAATCAGTGCGGTGTTGGTAGATGAGTTGTTAGAAACTCATGATTTGGTAATGAAGAGTATGGGTAAGTATGTCACTAATATTCGTGGTGTGACGGGTGCTTCTATTTTGGGTGATGGTAGTTTGGTTCCGTTATTAGATTTACCTGAGTTATTACGTTCTGGAACAGCAGCTTCGATGCCAATCGCGCATTCTAAAGGGCAAGTTGAAGAAGGCATTGCAGCTGCGCAGGCGATTCCTCATATTATGATTGTGGATGATTCATTAAGTGTTAGGAAGTCGTTGTCGTTGTTGGTGGAGGATGCTGGTTTTGAAATTTTGTTAGCAAAAGATGGGTTAGAGGCGATTGAAGTGATGGAGCAAACACGCCCTAATGTGATGTTGGTGGATATGGAGATGCCGCGTATGAATGGTTTGGAGTTGACGGCTCATGTTCGTGCGAATCAGGCGATGCAGAATTTACCTATTTTTATGATTACTTCGCGTACTACGGAGAAACATCGTGAGCAGGCGAAGGCGGCTGGGGTTAATGCTTATTTGACGAAGCCCTATCAGGAGAGTGAGTTGTTAGCTTTGATTGATAAAGCGTTAGCGGGGCAAGTTTAAGGGGTGTATAGATATTTGTATTTTAGTTTGTTCCCGCGCTAAGTATAAAACCTGTCATGTTTATGGGTAGAAAAACCACCGCACGAAATAAATACGATAATTATTTTGTGGTGGGTTTGGCTACCCACCCTACGTTTACTTTTTATAATCAATTATGAACGTTGCTTACGAACAAGACTTTTACAGTTGGACTAATAATAATGTTGAATTACTACGAGAAGGAAAGTTATCTGAAATTGATAGAATTAATATTGCAGAAGAACTGGAAGCTATGGGTAAAAGTCAACAACATGCCTTAGTGAGTCGGTTAGCCGTTTTATTAATGCACTTGCTAAAATGGCAATATCAACCCGAAAAGTGTTCCCGCAGTTGGGAATTGACGATTATTGAACAGCGTCATGAAATTTTCGAGCTTATTGAAGACAGCCCAAGTCTAAAACATACTCTTGAAGAAAAATTGGCGAAAGCTTATCAGAAATCACTTATAAAAGCGGAACGTGAAACGGGTATTCGATACACAAAGTTTCCCCATAGTTGCCCTTATACTTTAGAAGAAGTATTGGATAAACAATTTTATCCTGAGAAATCAGATGTTTAAACTCTTTGCTGTCACCAAACTGAATTTTTTTCAATGTGGCAAGTGAGCAAGACTTTGCCCATCCTATATAAAAGTTTAAATTATGCTCGCGTATAGTATATTCTATTTCAAACTCTTCACATAAGTTTTTTTGAAAATATTGGGAATGGCTATATTATTTTTGGGTGAGCTTAAGTGGTTTTCGATTTTTTATGAGTGAAATTCATAATCCCCATTTGTATGTTTTATTGGTATTTGATGGTCAATATTTTTTTATACCTCAAGATGAGGTGTTGTCAATAGAAATTATTGCTGATGTTCTTATGACCGATGATGATATAGGGGCTGTTGGGCGGTTTTCGGGACATGGATTGGAATCGCCTGTGTTTTGTTTGGCTTATGATTTGTCTTTATTGTCAGAGGTACCGTCCTGTCGTGAGTATTTTGTTTTACTTAAAGATGAGGAACAGCCGTTGGGGATAACTTGCGATGAGGTGGAAAATATTAATTTTAAACAAGAACATTTCTACCCTCAAGATTTACCTGATGTGATGCAAACGCAAAATTCACCTATCCGACAATTGTTGTTTTATCAAGAACAGGTTGCTTGTGTTTGTAGCGGCAGTGCTTTGGTGAAGTATTTATCTAATAGTTAAAATAAAATGAGCGAAGAAGAAGTTGCAAAAACGAATCGAGCATGGGTGTTAGACTTTGGTTCGGGGTTACGAGCAGCAGTGGGTCATCATGAAATGTGGCAGGTGCTGCTTTCACCTAAGTTATTTGATGTCCCTTGTACACCTTCTTATTGTGGTGAAGTTTTAATTTTTCAAGATCGCATTTTGCCGGTGCTTTCAGTATCTCATTTGTTGGAAAGAGAGAAAAACGGTACAAGTCAAATAGTCGGTATTGCTATTTACCAGGATGATCCTGCCCATCCGATTCATTATGGTGGTTTGCATTTGGCGGAAATGCCACAGAGTATTTATGTGAGTGATGAGCAGGCTTGTGATTTACCTGATTCTCAAGAATTTTGGGAGCCTTTAGCGGTGTCTTGTTTTACTCATGAGAGTTTAGCTATTCCAATTATTGAGCTGGCTTCTTTATTTTCTGGTAACTGGTAACTGATATGTATTCTGTTGAACATTATTGTGGTTGTCTTTTCGGTTTAGCTGTAGGAGATGCTTTAGGTACTGCCCTTGAATTTGAATTGCCGGATTCTCTTGCTCAAATAAGTGATATTGTGGGTGGTGGACCGTTTAATCTTAAACCTGGGCAATGGACAGATGATACTTCAATGGCATTGTGTTTGGCTGAAAGTCTAATTAAAATGCGTAGATTTGAGCCTGTTGATCAATTAACTCGTTATTGTCGGTGGTATCGACAGGGCTATTTAAGTAGTACCGGTCAATGTTTTGATATTGGTAGAACGATCCGAGAGTCTTTGGAAAAATTTGAACAGACGGGTGAACCATATTGTGGGTTGACGGATGAATATTCTGCTAGTAATGGTTGTCTTATGCGTTTGGCTCCTATTCCTCTGTTTTATGCTCGTATTCCTCAACAAGCAATTGAAAAATCAGGAGAAAGTGCGCGTACGACACATGGTCTTCAAATCACGATTGATGCTTGTCGTTATTTTGGGGCGTTGTTAGTCGGAGCTATTATGGGTGTCAATAAATCGACTTTATTAAGTAAACGTTTTAGCCCTGCTTTAAATTATTGGGAAACTAATCCTTTGGTTGAGGAAATTGATGAGGTGGCTAGTGGTTCTTTTAAAGAAAAACAACCGCCAATGATACAGGGTACGGGTTATGTGGTGAAGTCCTTAGAGGCGGCTTTGTGGGCATTTTATAATAGCAATAGTTTTAAAGAGGGGGCGTTGAAAGCAGTGAATTTGGGTAATGATGCGGATACCACCGGTGCTGTTTATGGACAGTTGGCAGGGGCTTTTTATGGTGAATCAGCGATTCCTAGTTATTGGCTAGATAAGTTATTTAAGCGGTATTTGATAAAATCTTATGCGGTGCAGTTGGCTAAAATTGGTAAGAAGGTTAATGCATAGAAGGCTAAAAGCGGGAGGAGGCTAGGGCTGTCAAGTTTTCGGATTTTCGTAGGCTCCCAGTGTTTTTTTGCCCACCCTACATTTTGACTTCCCCCCTATAAAAATCAGAAAATTTAACCGTTAGCCTCAGAATTTATTCTGAGGTTTTTTTTTGTAAACTATACTTTAAACAGCTTAAATATGGCATGTTATGTAGACAGTTAAAAAAAGTCCAAAATTTACCCGTTAGTAGTATATAAACTATTTGTGAAGGGTATCGTTATTGAAGCGTTGCTTCCAAAACAACTGATAACTGACAGTGGACACTATTTGGGTTTTCGTTTGATGAAAATATCTTCTATTAGTTTGGGTTCCAGAAGCTTTTTTTCTAATATTTTGGCTGCTTGGTATGAATAGGAGCCACTGATGGTTATTTCCCAAACATTGCCCGCTTTGTTAATGTTATTTTCAGTGAAATCCAGGGAGTCCACTTGGGAATAAAAAAGTTCGGGGTGCCTTGCCCTGAGTTTTTCAAGCTGTTTTTCAGCGTCCTGTCGCCGAGCATAAGAGCCTAGGATTATTATCTGATCGCCTGTTTCTAACTGTGATATTAAACGTGCCCATTTGGTGCTTGGGGAGGTTTCTCTATGTGCTATTTCAAGTTTGGCAACTTTTTGTTGGGCGAGTGTTTGTTCCAAAACCGTATTTTTCCCATTCACTTGTTCAAGCGTTTTTGTTAAAGATGCTTTTTGTTCCTGCGTGTGTTCGAGTTGTTTTTCAAGCAGTTCTTGTTTTTTGTTGCTTTGTTCAAGCGTTTCTTTTAGAACGGTATTTTGTTCTTCGAGGTGTTCAAGTTGTTCTGCCTTATATGCCTGTTTTGGGTGTGCTTGTTCTAATGCTTGTTCCACAATAGTTTGGTTAGTCGGCTCAAGTAATGGTTTTATTGCCCTTTTAATCGGTTGAGTTCCAAAAAAAAACCATAGGCTAAAGACTAATAGCAATATCACTAGCACCCAAAGTGGGTAATGTATTTTGGAGGTGCTGGTTTTTTGGGTTAGGTTAAAGTATTGCTCAAGAATGGTTTGTTCTATCTCTGCAATTTTTTTGTTTATACCTAGCTTTTTATAAATGCCTAGTGCGGTTTTAAAATCAGCTTTTGCTAATGCTGCTTCACCCCGTTGTTGCCATAATTTTCTGGTTTTAGCCGTGGCTTCTACTTGATGAGGTTCTAGGGTTAGGACTTGTTCATATAGTTCAAGTTGTTGTGTCTCATTTTCGGTTTGTTGAGCCAGTGTGAGTAGGGCTTGTATTAAGCGAGAATTTGCGGTAAGTGGTTGATAATAATACAGTTTTTCTAGCAATATTTTGGCTTCTTTGGCTTGTCCTTGAGCTAGTAGAATATCAGCGAGCAATTGATGAGCACCGAGATGATTAGGATTTAATGCAATCACTTCGCCTAATTGTTGGGCTGATAATTCTAGGTGTGTTTCTTTATGCAACGCTACTGCCGATTGAAAAAGTTTTTCGGCAACTGGATCTATATGATCTAATTTGATTTGGATTCGTCGCAGGGGTTTATTTTCCCTGATCCAGCGGCGTATTAATTCGACTTGAAATTGATATCCTGCTTCAGTCAATGTGAGTAAATCCCAATCTTGTAGTAGGTGGGGTGCATTTTGTAATTCCCGAATAACAACGCGGATACCACTTTCATAGAGCTTTTTTTCCAGGGCTTTTTCTGTCATGACTTTACTACCCGCTTCAGCCATTGCTACCGCAACCACTTGTTCTGCCGGTGGTAAACCTTGAAATAACCATGCCATTTTGTTCCGACTGGCATCTAAAACGTCAAAAATCACATTTTCTACATCGGCAGGTGTAGCTGTTGGTATTTTTTCTGATGTTTTGTAAGATTCATAAGCTTGTACCCAAACCTGGTAACAGACTTGTTGAGTTAAATAAGGGTGACCATGTGTATATTGCCAAACACATTCTACTGCTTCATCCGGCCAATTTAGGCTATTATTTGCTTCAGAAAGACGCACTAGCTTGGTGGTCTCTGTTTGATTGAGCAGTGATAAGCGTTTAGTGGGCGGAATACCTCTAAAAAGGGAAATCGTAATGGGATCAAGATCATCAATATTACGCCCCCCTGTGAAAATAAACTTAAGGTGTTGGGAATCGTAATCTATTAATTGACGTATATAAGGAAAAAATGTCACCCCTGCCGATTCTATCTTGGGCTCTTCAAGCACATCAAATTCATCAAACAATAATACTAAAGCAGCATTTTCTGAAAGGTTTTGTAAGATGTTGGGTAACCAGCTATCTTGAAAGACTGCTTCCGGTTGTTCTTCTAAATCCGGTTCTGCTTGATTCAAGGTATTGGCAATACTTTTTGCTAATTCAGTGATTATTTGAGCTAAAGTAAGGCTTGCTTTATCTTGTAAGTCAAAGTAAATAGGATAATAATCTCCTTGGGTGGGTAAATAGGTTTTTAAATGTTGCAAGAGCGATGTTTTACCTATGCACCGTTGCCCGTATAATACGAGAGCATTTTTTTTTGCGTGGCGTAAAACGAGCATGATTTCACGCAAAATATGGGTTCGTTCGATAAAAGTGGTATGAGTCCCCACTGGATTATCAGTAATATAAGGATTGATTGATTCAGACATTTTTTATCATTTTTAAAAAGTTTGATAGTTACCACCGGCGGAGCCGGTGGTAACTTTTATCCAAACGTGAAAGTTTGGATTCCAATTTGAAGCATAGTTCGGTGAATTTTTATTTTAATCCTAATTTTAATTTGAATCAATAAAAAAATGAAACTTGACATGAATAATGCATGGTTAGAAGGTGTGCGCCACCATCCTTCAGCGCATTATGATGAACGTCCAAAGGCGGTAGAGATTGAATTGTTGGTTATTCATGCGATCAGTTTACCGCCTGGGCAATTTGGTGGTCCTTTTATTGAGCAGTTGTTTACACATCGTTTGAATAAAAATGAACACCCCTATTTTGCTGATATTGCCGATTTGCGTGTTTCCGCTCATTTGCTAATTCGGCGTTTGGGGGAAATCACGCAATATGTTTCTTTTCAGCAACGGGCTTGGCACGCTGGCGTATCTTCTTTTGCAGAGCGTAGCCGTTGCAATGATTTTTCAATTGGCATTGAGCTTGAGGGGTGTGATGATGTACCTTATACGGATGAACAATATCAGCAATTGGCACGAGTTATAAATATTTTGCAGCAAGCCTGGCCTATTTTAACCCATGACAGGATTGTTGGTCATTGTGATATTGCCCCAGGGCGTAAAACGGATCCCGGGCTGGCATTTGATTGGGGGCGTTTATAAGTTAGGTGTTAGCGAATAATTGCCTCTACATGCCCATTATATAACGTTTTTAACGGGTTTATCTGGTTGCCCTGAGTAGTTACAATTAATCATTCCTTAAAAAGCTGTAAACTTCTTGTCAACAGGGCAGCTTCATCGCCACGCGCTTTGGCTTTTGCGGATTCACGCCTTAATGCAAATTCTTCTGCTGAAGGGGCATTAGTAAATACATTACGTTGTAAGGTATTATCCAGAGCATCATATAGCCCGGCACGACGTGCCATAGTACGGTGTTGTTGTTCCAAGTGTAGTAGCGCACGGATCAGTTGAAAATGAATATTGTCATCATCGCCCTCTTCTTGACATAAATCTTTTAAAAGCGCAATGTCCTGGGGACTCCAAACTTGATTTTCATTGAGGCGCTTACCCGGATAAATTTTACCCATGACACGTTGATAGATTTTAGGTAAGTTATCCTCAATTTCATGTTTTTCCATTACCCATAGGCGACGGATTTCTTCTAAATCTTGCTCACTAATCAATTCAAGATTTTTAACCTCAGGGGGACCATTTTTTTGCACCGCTTGTTGTGCTTGCAATACTGCCGTTAATAATTTTTCACGGTAGGCTTGTGTATAAGGTCCATGCACTAAGCGCCCCGACACAATTTTTAAAGTACCCCCCATGCGCCGAAAATCACGATGTTGGCGATCTGTTTTGATATCAAGCCATTCATTACGAAGTTTCATCAAGGGGAGCATCCATTCTTTTTCTTCATCATTTTGAATCATCGCTTGCATTGATTTGTCTTGTTCAACCATCGTGCAAACATAGCAGCCAAAACGACTATCACCACAGCTAGGTGTACTGGTATCAACGACTAAGGGACATTCACCATCGGCGGTGGCACCTTGGTACATATTTAGAAGGGCTTTATTGTCAAAGCCCCAGGGGTTTTTTACCTGGGTGATATACATCCAAACATCATCGTTGGTCCAATCAGCCAGGGGGGTATAAATCCAGCTATTCGGTAAACTGGCATTGGTGGCAAGTTGTTCGCGGGTACTGCTTTTTTCATGTTTCAGCATATTGGCAGCGCGTACAAAACTTTCCGCTTTGCGGGTGCCGAGTACTAAAATAACTTGCCCGTTTTGCCGAGTCATATTGTTGATAAAACGATTAGAGGGATTAATTTTAAGGCGACTGGTACACCAGCGAAATTTAGGGCGAGGGGCTGGATAGCCACGCCCTATTAGATTAACCCAAAATCGATCTGGCACTTCTGGTGTTAGGCGATGTGGATAAATGGGTAAATCTTGTTCAATAGCGGCTATTTTCATTGCTTTTAAAGAAGATTCTACCCATAAAGCGACAATGGGATTTTCAACTAGGGTATCTGTACTAATGGCATAAACAGATTTGGTACGTTTTTCTTTAGGCAGTTTCGAGAGGGCATACCAAATTATTTGTAAAGTGGCGGTTGAATCCTTACCACCGCTATAACCGACTACCCAGGGAATATCATCACTTAAATAAAGCGTTTGAGTTTGTTTAATCAGGGCTGCAATAGCATTTTTAAAGCCTTTGGCAAAGGCTGTTTTACGTTGTTTATCCATTTTTTTTGTTTTTCAGTTTTGAAGACAAGTTTTTTCTAAAGCTAACTAATAGCTACATGGATTGTATATAAAAAAGGATTTAAACCGGATACCACCACATTCCAATCCCTTCTTATATACAATCCCTGTAGTTATTATTATCAGGCTAAAAATTTAAACATCAAGTTTAAACATTATAGTCTATAGCGTTTTTCGTTATATGTATTTAACTCAAAAGGGAAATGCTATATCTATAATATACCCATTAAAAAAAACAATTAGCCAATTTTTTTATAGATTTGAAAAAACTCGGTTTCTAGGAACAATTTTATAAAAGTTATCCAGGAATCCGTTGTAAGTTTCCTTATAAGATAAGTAGGTACACATAAATATTTTAACAGGTTATTTTCTGCTAAAGCACTGATTATTAACGGATTTCTAAAAATAGAATATGTTAAAATACTTTTGAGTACCTACTTAAATCGGTATAATGTCTATTGTTAACGTGCAAAGGGGATAAAATGTCTTTTATGTCCATGGAAGCAATTAATCAAACATTCCAGGAAATGATGAGTAATGCTGTAAAATACCAAATTCCGAGATTTCAGCGGAATTACATTTGGAAAGAGGAGCTATGGGAAGATTTATGGAGTGATATTGAAACATTACCAAAAGAAAAATATCATTATATGGGATATACGGTGTTGTCTATTCGTTATAATGTGATATGCCATTTTTCTCCCAGCGAACAGGCGCAAAAATATAATCAAATCGCGATCAAAGTTCATGAAAAAGCATTTAAGCGTGCAAGCCTTATGAAAAACAGTGATTTATTTAAAAACTTATATCAGGATGATAAGATATTCTTTAATGCTTTTGAGTTTTACAAAATGCCCAGTCGTCAAACCTCTAAAAAAATTCGTTTTGGCAGCCATTGAAAGTTATTTGGATCATAAAACGGCAGAAAATGATATTTCATTTAGAGCATATATGCCCTTATAAGCCTAATGAAATTTGGAGCAATGCGTTTGGCGAAGGCTATGATGAAGTTAAGGATCGTATTGGCAATATGCTTTTACTGCCAAAACGGGTAAACAAAGATGTAGATACCAAGCCGTTCATAGAAAAAAATGTTTGCCCTTGCCGTTTTTTTTGATGGCGCAAAAGAAATACCATTTTTTGAAAAAATGGTATTTCTAATGGCTCTTAAAAAATACTCTTTATTGAAGAAATAGTCTTTTTAAAAATGTTAAAATACTTTTTCGTACATAAATAACTTTTAGGGGAATTTTTTAATTATGGCACTCACACTAACTGAAAAAGCCGCAAAACATATCCAAAAAAGCCTCACTAATCGGGGCAAGGGCATTGGCTTACGCCTTGGCGTAAAAACTTCAGGCTGTTCGGGCATGGCTTACATTATGGAATTTGCCGATGAAGCGGGGGAACATGATCAAATATTTGAATCGCAAGGGGTTAAAATCCTTGTCGATCCCAAAAGCCTGGCTTATATTGACGGCACCGAGCTTGATTACGTGCGGGAGGGCTTAAATGAGGGCTTTAAATTCAGCAATCCTAATGTCAAAGATAGTTGTGGTTGTGGCGAAAGCTTCAATGTTTAAAGAACTGATAACTGGTAACTGATAACTGAAATGAATTATTTTGAAGTGTTTGATTTACCTGTCTCTTTTGATATAGATACTGATACGATTGCCGAACGTTATCGGGATTTACAACGTGTGGTACATCCCGATAAATATGTAAACGCGCCTGATAGAGAGCGTCGTTTAGCGATGGAAAAGGCGACGCAAGTTAATGAAGCTTTTCAAACGCTAAAAAATCCCCTCAGTCGCGGATTGTATCTATTGCAATTACAGGGTATAGAGACTCATGATAATCATACCGCTATGGATAGCGAATTTTTAATGCAGCAAATGGAATATCGCGAAGAATTGGTTGAAATTAAGCAACTGTCGCATCCTTTCGATGCTTTAAATGCTTTTTTAAATCGTATTGAACGCGAACAGAAGCAATTGAATGATACATTAAGTCAGCAATTTGCCCAAAATGATTATCAATCGGCTCATGATAATTTACGAAAATGCCAATTTTTAATACGATTACATGAAGAAGCTTTGAGTTTGGAAGAAGAATTGAATAATGGTGAATTATGAAACGTAGTAATTATGACTGAATAACTGATGACTGAATAACTGATGCCTCTTTTACAAATCTCTGAACCTGGCAAATCTGCCGCACCACATCAACATAATCTTGCTGCCGGTATTGATTTAGGCACGACTAATTCTTTAGTTGCCTCAATACGCAGTGGTATCGCAGAAACATTTCCCGATATAGAAGGGCATCACTTATTGCCTTCTATTGTACATTATAGTGAAATGGCGATAACAAAGGTTCGCGATGATGAAATCATTGTAGGCAATGCCGCTAAATCCTTTGCTAATCAGGATCCACTTAATACCATTGCCTCCGTTAAACGTTTGTTAGGGCGTGGACTTAAAGATATTAAAACTCTCGGTACGCGCTTGCCTTATGAATTTGTGGAAAATGAAGGGCAAGGAATGCCAATGATTCGCACCGTTGCGGGCTTAAAAAGTCCGGTACAAGTTTCCGCCGATATTTTAAAAGTGCTGAAAAAACGGGCTGAAAAAACATTGGGTGGTGAATTGACAGGGGTTGTCATTACCGTTCCCGCCTATTTTGACGACGCACAACGCCAAGCGACTAAAGATGCCGCCACTTTAGCCGATTTAAATGTATTGCGCCTACTCAATGAACCTACCGCTGCGGCTGTTGCCTATGGTTTAGATAAGGGCGCTTCAGGGATTCATGCCATTTATGATTTAGGCGGTGGTACCTTTGATATCTCTATTTTGCGTTTACATCATGGCGTATTTGAAGTCATGGCGACTGCCGGGGATTCCGCCTTAGGTGGCGATGATATTGATCGCGTCATTGCACAATGGATCATGCAGCAAGCTCATATTGCCAATGATGCTGAACATCATCAAATTCGTGAACTACTAGATGTGGCACGAACAGCTAAAGAAACGTTAAGTACCCAAAATACAGCACCGTTAAATATTAAACTGGATAACGGCATCCAATGGCAAGGCGAATTAACCCATTCTCAATTCCATGAATTAATTGATCCCCTGATTCAAAAAACCATATCTCCCTGTCGTCGTGCTTTACGTGATGCGCGTTTAACCGTTGCTGATATTAATGAAGTTGTGATGGTTGGTGGTACAACGCGGATGCCCAGGGTACGAGAAAAAGTGGGCGATTTTTTTCAACGCCCTCCCCATATAGACATTGATCCCGATAAAGTCGTCGCCATCGGTGCCGCCATTCAAGCTGATATTTTAGCCGGCAACAAGCCCGATGATGATATGCTATTATTAGATGTCATTCCCTTATCGCTAGGCATTGAAACCATGGGCGGCTTAGTCGAAAAAATTATTCCCCGCAATACCACCATTCCCGTCGCCAAAACGCAAGAGTTTACCACCTTTAAAGATGGACAAACGGCGATGGCTATCCATGTCGTACAAGGGGAACGTGAAATCGTTCTTGATTGCCGTTCATTAGCCCGTTTTGAATTGCGTGGCATTCCACCGATGGTTGCAGCTTCAGCCAGGATTCGTGTCACTTTTCAAGTAGATGCAGACGGTTTATTAAGCGTTTCCGCAACAGAAGAAACCACAGGCGTACACAGTGAAATCACAGTTAAACCTTCCTACGGTTTACAAGACACTGATATTGAACGCATGTTAAGAGATTCACTAGAACATGTTCAAAAAGATGTCGCCACTCGCACTTTGCGCGAACAACAAGTCGAAGCTGATCGGGTTATCAATGCCCTACGCGCCGCCCTTAAAGCCGATGGACATCATTTACTGAAACATCACGAATTTTTAGAAATTAGTGCAGCCTTAGATGAATTATTAAGAGTTAAAGAGGGTAACCATGTTCAAGCCATTAAAAGGGCAATTGAGCACCTTGATGAAATCACACAATCCTACGCACAGCGGCGAATGGATACAGCTATTCATCATGCCATGACCGGACACAGGATTGATGAATTTACCCAGGAGAATTAACGATGCCTAAAGTGACTTTTTTACCTCATGAAGAAATTTGCCCACAAGGTGTGGCTATCGAAGTAGAATCGGGTATCAGCCTTTGTGATGCCGCCTTAAAGCACGGTATTGAAATAGAACATGCCTGTGAAAAATCATGCGCTTGTACAACTTGTCATGTGATTATCCGTGAAGGATTTGATTCCTTAGAAGATGCCGATGAATTTGAGGAAGATATTTTAGATATAGCCTGGGGGCTTGAACCAGAATCGCGCCTAAGCTGTCAAACAATAGTGGGTAATGAAAATTTAACCGTAGAAATCCCAAAATACACCCTGAATTTGGCTAATGAACATCATTAAAGGAGGAAAATCATGGGCTTAAAATGGGTAGATACACAAGACATTGCCATCGAATTATACGAAAAGTTCCCAGAGATTGATCCACGATATATCAATTTTCCTGAAATGTATCAATGGATTTTGGCACTTGAGGATTTTGATGACGAGCCTCAACATAGTGGAGAAAAAATCCTGGAAGCGATTCAGCAAGCCTGGATTGAAGAAGCAACTGATTAGTTTTTTCCAAAGTTGAAGCTTTGGATTCCACGCAACTCTAAGTATGGTAGTATGTAGGTCGGGTTAGCTTATCAAGCGCTGTGATAATGTAACCCGACATTTACCTGACGAAATAGCCCTTTGTCGGGTTATGTTTTTTTGCGGTGCCAAGACCTACCTGGCTTTATGTATGATTTCTTTAGGAGTTTTTATGCAAGCATTACGAGAAATACATCAAATTACGTCAAATACGCTAACAATCCCAGTACCAAAGGCATTTTAAAATTGTCGATTGGAAATTATTATGTTACCTTTGGATGAAAACACATCACAAATAACCTCTTCAAATAAAGATTACACCCCATAATTTTTTGAAAAAACCGCTGCGGGTAGAAGATTTATCTTTAAATCACGCATCGCCTCAGCAAAATTTGCAATTAGTTTCACCCGCCACCTTATCAGAATTAGAAAACGGTTCTGAAAATTCGGCAACTTCTCAGATTATTCAAAACTCAGAATTAGAATAAATTAATCTATCAACTCAACCAATTGTTTTAGAACCAATTGATTTGGAACAAGTCATTGATTTAAAAGATGAAAAATATATTATCCTTGAAGAACAAGTACCTGCATTAGCCCAAGATTTTTCGGACTCTAATACAACGCCTCCCGTTGCGGCTGATAAAGCTCGCTTAGATACCACTAGCAAACCATATTTATCACTTTATTTAAAACGAATTGCCCTGGCAAGTTTTTTGATAATCACTTTGGTACTATTTTTTGTTATAGCCGCTCACAAAGATGGCTCACCTATTTTATCTTCTGAAAATCGCTCAAGCGATCATCCAAACACCCCTTCACTCCCGATGGTGGAATTATTGTAATAGAACACAAAAGTTATTCCTCATCTTCTGATGTACAAGAAAAGGACCTTTGGGTTTTCAAATTGGAAGCACAAAATGGACATAGGCGTTGGGAAAAAAACTTTGGGGGTTATGAAAACGATGGCGGTATCGCCTTGGATTCTTTCTCTAATGGTGATATCGTCATTGCCGGTTGGACCGATTCAAAAGGTTCTGGAAAAGCTGATGGTTGGTTACTTCGTTTAAATCATCAAAACGGTCAAATCATTTTGGAAAAAACACTGGGTAGCTCAGAAGCGGATGTCATCCGCGCCGTCAAAGTCACTGGCGATGACAACATCATTATCGCTGGCACCACCCAATCTCCGTATTATCACTGGAATGCTTGGGTATTAAAACTGGATAATCGGGGTAGAACCTTATGGGAAAAAACTTTCGGTGGCAACCATTTACAAGCCACCTCCAATAAGGAACTCATCATGGCAGGCTATGGTGAATCATCAGGCAAAAAGCAGACTTGGGTATTGAAGTTTGGAGAGTAATATGATGAGATAGAACCTTCAAAAAATAATGGAGGCGTCGTATAATAAGAATAGACGGTTCATAAAGCAAAAAATGTTCATTACCGATCTAAAAACGAATGTTTGAACAAAATTGAACGGATGAAGGGATTGACAAGATATAGGCAGAGTGATAGGCATTTAATTCTGTTAATTCTGTGAATCTTAAAATCCGTTTTATCCTGTTCAAAATTCTTATGTCATTTATAGGGCATTCTTACCCTGGTAAGAATGATATATTAACGTAATAAATAAATCGCAGCCCAATCCCTTTTACACGATTAATTCGTCTGCGTAAAAATTTGGCACAACATGAATTGGTCGATACGCTATGATTTGTTTTCGTGATCAAGCATGGCAGGATTATCTATACTGGCAGCAAACAGAAAATTTTGAAACGGATTAACATATTGATTAAAGATATTCAGCGTGAACCATTTACAGGTTTGGGCAAACCTGAACAATTAAAACATCAGTTTACCAGTTTTTGGTCACGTCGTATTACAGATGAACATCTTGAATTTTCTATCAATTTTTTGGGAAAATAAAGTATTTTGAACCGGTTGCTAATATCAATCGAAAACATAAACTCAAACAAGTTAATTTGGAAAACAACTATTTACATCCGTAGGTGTGAGTTTAAAATCAAGATGAAACTTCAATTAGAAAATATAGGAATGATTAAGAATGCGACCATTGAATTTAATGGTCTAACTGTTATTGCCGGGGAAAATGATACAGGCAAAACGACAGTCGGGAAAGTTTTATTTTCCGAAATAAGACAATATAAAAAAATGTCGAAGTCTTATCAATCTAAAAATGGTATCAATTTTTATACGGAAAACCATAAAATCAGCTTTCCAATTTTTATAGATACACCCGATTTTTTATCGAAATTTAATTATCTGAAAAATACGCTGCTATTACTACAACAAAATGAATTGAATTTCACGATACCCATTGAAGTGGGGGATTTAATTTTGAGGCTTTCTCAGCCTAGCGTTCTAAAGCGTTCTAATCAATATTTTAAAGATATCAAAAAGATAATTCAGGGCGAAGTGTTTTATGATTCATCTTGTGATAATATTTTTTATAAAAAAGAGGGTTTACCCAATCAATTAGAAATGGCTCAAACATCCAGTGGTATAAAAATGTTTGGTTTTTTTCAAATACTCATTTTAAATCAAAGTCTTAGGCAAAACAGTGTTTTAATTCTTGATGAACCTGAAGTTCACTTACATCCAAAGTGGCAACTCAAATATGCTAAATTGATTATTTCCTTAGTCAAAGGAAATATTTATGTTCTCGTTAATTCACATAGCCCTTATATGATTGAAGCTTTAAAAAGATATGGTACCCAGGCAAAAACCCGGATGAATTTTTATTTAGCCAATAAAGAAGGGGAACAATCTACCATCCAGGAAGTCACCACTAATATTTCCCCCATTTTTGAGCAATTAAAAGTAAACAACGTTCACATCCTACATGATTTATGTTTATTAGCTGAAATTTTTAAAAAATGAGTTGACATAAACATAATGTCCTTTATAATCACCAGTATAGGTCTTTTATACGCTATGGATCGTTTGGTGGATTAGCAAAACTTTATCCACTCTACACAATATTTTGTATAATGATAATAGCCAGGATGGGTAACGAACATTTTTGAATTGTTAATTGGGAAAAATACCATTTTTTTTTAAAGTGGTATTTTTTTGGAGCATTTTAGATTTTCACAAAAATAATGGATACGCCGTATAATAAGGATGGACGGTTCATAAAGCCAAAAATGTTCATTACCTGTCTAAAAAAATTGTTAAAAATGAGTTGACATAAATATTATGTCCATTATAATATTGGTATGGGGTGTTTAGTACATCCACTAACCTGACAAATGTTTGAACAAGATTGAACGGATGAAGGGATTGACAGGATGTAGGCAGAGTGATAGGCATTAATCCTGTGAATCTAACAACCGTTTTATCCTGTTCAAAATTCATGCGTCATTTATAGGGCATTCTTACCCTGGTGAGAATGATGAATTAACGTAATAAATAAATTGAACCTACTCCCTTTTTTACAACAGCAATTCAACGATTGCGGTGGGTTTCGTTTCACTCTACCCACCCTACGCTACGCTCGCTTAAATTTGGAGACTTAAAATGTTGAAATTATTAGATCATTTTACCTGTTCACGAGATAGCTTAGGGCTTGTGAAAGGAAAAAATCACTTGAAGGATAATCCTAAAAATAGCCCACAATGGCTATTCTTTATTTATACACTCGTTTTGGTTTTACCCATTTTTTCCTTTCCATTAACAGTTAATGGTACGCCACTTGATACCAAACTGGATTTTAATTATGGTCCAAACACAGATGATGTCTTGGCTGTGGATGACAAAGTGTTTCTAATCGCAGGCAAGGAAAATGAGACAAAACGGGAATTAATCGTCTTAGCTCAAAATGGCCAAGAAATAGCTCCTTCTCTAGTTACTATGATTGAATTAGTAGTAATGAATAGTCCCGCAGTAGCAGATGGTCAATCTAAAATTGATTTAGTAGTCATTCTACGTGATAATGTTGGTAATCCATTAGCTGGGGTTGCAATTGAATTATTAAAAGATTCTGATGATGTAATAATTGCCGAGCCAACTGGAATTACTAATGCGTCAGGAGAATTTCGTACTACGGTAACAACAGTACCTGAGATAGTAGGACGTACTTTAACTAAAGCTTTAGTCGTTAATATTACTCCAGTAGGTAATGGCGTTGTCGGTGGACCAGTTGTAGTTATTTTTACTCCTGCTAGTACTCAACCTACAGTACTATCCACCGATTGCAATGCCGTAACAGAAATTTCTACCATCGAATGCCAGTCACTGTTAGAACTGTACAATAGCACTGATGGCCCTAATTGGAAAAATAATGAAAATTGGAATGTGACCAATACGCCTTGTAGTTGGTATGGTGTGACTTGCGAAAATGGGAGAGTAATTGAGCTTAACCTTAAAGAAAATAAACTTATAGGTTTTATTCCGGATTTTAGTGGGTTACCGAATTTGCGAAAATTATTGCTACATTATAATCAATTAACCGGTTCTATTCCTGATTTTAGTGGGTTATCTAATTTGACAAACCTTCTTCTCTCCGATAATAAACTAACCGGTTCTATTCCAGATTTTAGTAGTTTACCCAATTTAGTACAGCTTACCATCACTGGAAATGAACTAACTGGCTCTATTCCGGATTTTAGCAATTTATCTAATATGATATGGCTTTCATTAGGAGAACAACTAACCGGTTCTATTCCAGATTTCAGTAAAATGCCTAATTTAAGACTTCTGTCATTAAATGGTCAATTAACAGGTTCTATACCAAATTTTACGGGATTATCTAATCTAAAATACCTTTATTTAGATGCCAATGAACTAACTGGTTCTATCCCAGATTTCAGTAATTTACCTAATCTAACCAGGATTCTTCTCTCTGATAATCAACTAACCGGCTCTATACCAGATTTAAGTAAATTGACTTTGGAATATCTTGATCTAAGAAACAATTCACTTTGTAAAGAAAAGGATATTGATTATGTTACTTGGTCAGTTAACCAATCTAATTTTGGTGATGAAACATCATGGCAAGAACAACTCAATGAATTTCCAGATTGTTCTGCACCTAATCAATCTCCAATAGCTACCTTCACTGTTTCACCACCACAAGGGCAAGCCCCGTTAGCGGTCACTTTAGATGCCAGTTTTTCTTCTGATTCTGATGGTTCAATTGTCAGCTATCAATGGGAAGTATGGGATGGCAATTATTGTAATGTATCCCCCTGTTTAAATAAGCCTTTTTTTAAAAACTTAACGGGCAAAACCGTTTCTGTCATTTTAGAAACAGCGGATGAATATACTATCACACTAACGATTACAGATGATCAAGGCGCAATTGGAACTCAAACGGATTCGATCATCACAGTGAATCAAACTAATCAGGTATTTTGCTCAAGTGGACAAATTAATTTTAATAATACAAGCACAAGCTGTTCTAATGGCAATTGTAGCGGTTCTGGTGTCAAGTTTACGTGTAATAGTGAAAGTTGTCAATGGTGTGATGCAAATAATCATTGTGGACAAATCCTATACAATGGTACGACTCCCGTTGAAGGTGGTTCTATCAACTGTAGTGATGGACAATGTAGCTATAGTATTCAAACAGGTAATAGTAGTTCAGGTGGTCAATTCATTTGTCAAACTCACATTTCAACCGTTAATCAACCCCCAATAGCCACTTTTACTGTCTCACCACAACAGGGACAAGCTCCGCTGCCAGTGACTTTAGATGCCAGTTCTTCTTCTGACCCTGATGGTTCGATTGTTAGTTATGAATGGTTAATTGGTGGACAAAACTTAACGGGTAAAAATGTTTCTATTACTTTGGAAAATGTAGCCTATTATCCTATTATTCTCACTGTAACTGATGATAAAGGTGCGACTGACAAGACGGCTTATGGTATTACCACAAGTCCGCCTGTTCAGAACCCTATTATTTCACAAGCAAATTATAAAGATGGGGATATCCTTCTTGTAACATTACCTCCATTATCGGCTGATCAAAACCAATGTGTTGCGATCACTTTGCCTAAAAATAGTGGTGTTTATGTATTGGATAGATTAAATGCGCTTATGCCGTTTGATGGTATAAATTTACCAGTATGGCAAGGTGATGATGTGGCAATTGAAGCACTTATTACACCAGGTATTCCTAGAGGTGAGTACACGGTTTATCTATTACGTATGCTTATGGGAATTTACCCGATGTCTGCACCCAGGGAACAGTGGTCATTAGGTATGGCTAATTTCAGCATACTTGATTCAGAACCATATTCACAACCAATTATTACTGATTTGCCAATCTTTAGTAATTTTGTAGCCTCCAACCAATCTCTATTCCAAGGTGAAAATCCGATTCAAACTGATGTTGGTGAGTGTGTGATTGATCCATCACAAATGGTTGTACTACGTGGTAAGGTGACCGACGCTCAAGCACAACCGTTAGTAGGTGTCACAGTTACAATTGATAGGCATACTGAATATGGTCAAACTTTGAGCCAAGCTGACGGTTCATTTAGCTTTGCGGTTAATGCAGAGTTGTTGACAGTTAATTATGCTAAAGAAGGCTATATGCCACTTCAACGTAAAATGACTTCTCTCCGAGGCAGTTTTGCAATGGTCAGTGATGTTGCCTTGGTATTGCGTTCTCCTGAAACCCCAATTAATCAGAGTGCTGGAGGCGTGACTCCAGTGGCCGGTGAACAAGACGCAAAACTGCTCTTTCCTCAAGACACTCAAGCAACGATGGTATTGCCTGACTGTTCAGTACAAACTTTGTCTAATGATATAGCGGTACGGGCTACTGAATATACAGTGGGCGACCCAGGTGTCTATAGTATGACTGAAGGAGACCCTGATTCACAACGGAAAGTCGCCTCACAAATGCCTTTTCCTTTACCACCAGGCACCGGTTATACTTATGCCCTTGAACTGAGTGTTGATCAAGCCACTGATACTAGAGGACGGCCCAGGGCAAGAGAAGTTAATTTTGACCAAACTTTGCCACTTTATGTTGATAATTTCCTAAACTTTCCAGTGGGTGATTCTGTGCCTACCGGTTGGTATGATAGGACACAATCTGCCTGGATACCGTCTAAAGATGGTCGTATTGTCAAATTATTAAGTATTGATGATGGTTTGGCTGTTTTAGATATTGAGGGCAGTGGTCAACCTGCTACTTTACAAGCGTTAGCGGAGTTAGGCGTTACCGAGGCGGAAAGACGACAAGTTGCGGTTTCCCATGAAGTTGGTAAAACGCTATGGCGTGTACCAATTGAACATTTTTCACCTTGGGATTGCAATTGGCCTTTTGGTCCACCTGAAGATGCCACAGGGCCTAACGTCCCAGAAGGCGATACCAAAGATGACGATAAAGAAGAGGACCCTTGCGAAAAAGCAGGCTGCATTATTGAAGCCGAAAATCAGGTTTTAGGTGAAACCATACCTATTGTTGGTACACCTTTTAATTTGAATTATAGAAGTAGCCGAGTACCGGGGCGTAAATCGGCTTATACGTTAGATATTCCAGTGTATAGTGAAGCTGAACCATTGCCACCAAGTATTCAACGAATTGAGGTTGAAGTTAATATTGCAGGGCAACAAATCCAGGAAATTTATCCCAAAGACAATGTGCCTAAAACCGACACTTTTGTCTGGGATGGTTTAGATGCTTTTGGTCGTCGTTTACAAGGGCAACATAATGCTGATGTACGCATAAGTTATGTGTATAAAGGCGATTATAAAAAACCAGTGAGTGGAACAAACTCCAGTTTTGGTTTGTCTTCAGGCAGTGCCATTTCCGGTGACAAAGCGCGGCAGGAAATTTCATATGATAAAAAATATGCTCGATTACTCGGAGTTTGGAATGCACAAGTGGCTGGCTTTGGTGGCTTAACCCTCGACATTCATCATGCTTATGATCAAACTACCAATACGCTTTATCGTGGTGATGGGAGCCAAAAAAAGGTTAGTCACACTGATAGACCTTCGCCTCCCTACAAACCTGGACCTGAACACGAATATGTTGAACTAACTGACAACGATATTCGCATTACACATTGCACCACCGAAGAAAATTCGTGTGGTAAAGTGTTGGTTGGTGCGGCTCGTATTGATACTGATAGTATTCAATGGATTAGTCCAGATACAGCTAATTATTTTTCTGTAAGTGGAAATCATGTCTTTGGTTTCACTGGTCCATCTAACGATAATTCTACTCAGTCTGTGGATAATCAATGGGGTTTTCAAGGGGATAGTGCAAGTTCTTATATTAGCAATCCTCAACCATCAGGAGCTGCACCAAGTATTGGTCATTTTTTTGCCCCAGATAGAGAAGGTGGTTTTTCCAATGGTAATTACTATTCTGCTCAAATAACAGACCAAAAGTCTGGTAGTCGAACTATTGAATTGAAGGGTGAAGGTATAAACGATAATTTTGTTACACCGGCGATTACCTTAGACATTCAAGTCAATGGGGAAACTGTACCGATGAATGATGCTTCGGCTCATTGCGTTTCTGCATCAACCGGTGGTGAAGTCATTTTCACAATAACACCAAAGGTTAATAATGATTTAGTGGCCACGATGGGAACTGCACCAGTTCAACATGTTATGCTGGAGTGGTGTTCCAATGACAATTACGATCCGCATTTCATAACGGAAAGTATGACTCCCAACAATTTTGCACTGAATGATTATTATCATCACATAAAGACTTATGATTGTGATAAATTATTGGTCAGTGTCAATAAGACCATTGAATTGAAGGCTACCCATCAACGGGATACGGAAAGTGGTTTTATTGATTACACCTTCTCCGTGCGTGGACACTATGATCGGCTTAAACCTGCTAAATGGCTTGGTAGTCATAAAACCTTTCATTTAATCTCGTTAAGTGACAACACGCGCCGGCGCAAAGATTTTGAATTGACAGACTTGCTCTATCCTTATTCAGAAGAGCTTGAAAAACGGGCCACTCGTTCTTCTGACAATTGTCCTTTCGACGAAAACAACGACCAGTCATTCAATGGCACTATTGCCTCACAAGATGGTGGATTACTCTATCAATTTGAAAAAGGCCATCATGTACAAACCTTGGACAGCTTGATGGGTACCGTTATTTACACGTTTACTTATAACGGTAGCGGCTATCTAATTGAAATTGTAGATATTGATGGTGATACGACCACCATTGAACGCGATGCCGAAAATAAACCAGTAGCGATTGTGGCACCTTATGGACAACGTACCACGTTGACTTTGGATGCCAATGGTTATCTGGCTTCAGCCACGAATCCTGCTAATGAGACCTATCAATTGGTTTATACGCCAGATGGCTTATTGACGCAATACATTGATCCGCGTGGCAATGCTGATAACTTTGAATATGACGCTCTGGGATTATTTGTAAAAAATGTGAATCCCGTCAACGGTGGTTATACCGTCACGCGCACTGACTTTGATACGCCAGAGGCTAAAGGGCATATCACCACGATGATGACTGCTGAAGGGCGTAAAACGGAGTACAAAGTGGCTACCGTGAACGGTAAGCGCGAGCGTACCAATACTGCCCCGGATGGCACGGTAACGCAATCGCTTAAAGAACTAGAAGGTGATAAAACCATCAGAACGACGAGCCATGCCGATGGGACTTTTATCTGGACGATGGAAGAACCTGATACGCGCTTGGTGGGTTCGATGCAATCAGCTACGCCGAAATTGACCGCGATTGTTATGCCTAGTGACTTAAAAGCCGAAATTGGCATGGAAACCATCACCGATCCGCCAGCGTATGCAGATGACTATGATCCTTTAAATCTAAATACCTTGACGCAAAAAGTCACAGTCAATGGACGAGTCAGTACTAGTGTGTTTGATAAAACAGCTAAAACTATTACTGCTACCAGTGCCACCGGTAGGCAAAGTCTTTCAGTATTGGATGATAAAGGCCGTGTTATCAAGGAACAAGTGGCTGGTTTTGCTGATACTGCATACAGTTACGATGATCGTGGTCGTTTAACAACTGTTAGTGTTGGAGAAGGTATTGATCTGAGAACTGCAACATTGAGCTATGATAGTCAGGGTAATATTGAAAAAGTCACCGATGCGTTAAATCGTGAAGTAAGTTTTAGTTATGATGCGGTGGGGCGAGTGATTAGCCAAGTTTTAACTGATGGCCGGCAAATTCTGTATAGTTATGATGCTGGTGGTAATGTTACTGCGATTACACCACCCGGTCGTCCAGCTCATAGTTTTGCCTATAATGGTAAAAATTTGCAGAGCCAATATACACCACCAGACGCCGGTTTGGTAATGCCGCAAACGCAATATCTTTATAATCGGGATGAGCAATTAACTAAAATTGTACGGCCTGATGGTCAAGCTGTTGATTTTGCTTATGATGCAACCAAGGGACGATTAAACACCCTAAATACACCGCATGGGCAATATAGTTATGCTTATGATGAGCAAAGCGGTAATCTAACTGCTGTTACTGCACCTGATGGTGGTACGTTAAGTTATCAATATGATGGTTCTTTGCCGTTATCGGTGACTTGGGGTAATGGTCAGCTAAATGGTAGTTTGGCGGTTACTTATGATAATAATTTTCGAGTAACAGCAACCAATATTAATGGTGAAAATAGCATTGAGTATCAGTATGATGCTGATAGTTTGTTGATCAAAGCGGGAGATTTAAATCTCATTCGTGATGAACAAAATGGCCTGCTGATAGGCACGCAATTGTATGGTGCTATTACTCAACGTACTTACAATCAATTTGGTGAATTGACAAGTGATGCTGCTAGTCATATTATCGCTACCCAGTATGGTAATGGTTATACTCGTGATAAATTAGGGCGAATAACGCAGAAAGTGGAAAGTATTCAAGGTGCAAGTACCACTTATGCTTATGAGTATGATTCGGCCGGGCGGTTAATTACCGTAATGCAAGATGGTATTATAACAGAGCAATATAGCTATGATGCTAATGGTAACCGTAATTATTTTAGTGCTAATTTGGTAGTGGGTGGTATTGCTGAAGGTAGTTATGATGAGCAAGATCGTTTACTCCAATATGGTGATAATACCTATGCTTATACTGATAATGGTGAGTTGTTGAGTAAAACCAGTAATGGTGCTACTACACAGTATAATTATGATGTATTGGGTAATCTGCGTTCAGTTCAATTGCCGGATGGTAGGCAGATTGAGTATGTGATTGATGCTAGTGGTCGGCGTTTGGGTAAAAAGCTAAATGGTGTTTTAACTCAAGGCTTTTTGTATCAAGGTAGTCTTAATCCAGTTGCGGAGTTTGATGGAAATGGTACTTTGGTGGCTCGGTTTGTGTATGGCTCCAAAGCTAATGTGCCTGATTATATTATTAAGGCTGGTAGTATTTATCGTATTTTCAGTGATCATTTGGGTAGTCCACGTTTGATAATTAATCTTGATACCGATGATATTGTACAACGTATTGATTATGATGCGTTTGGTAATGTTGTCTTTGATAGTAATCCGGGATTCCAACCATTTGGGTTTGCTGGTGGGATTTATGATGTTGATACTGGATTGGTGCGGTTTGGTGCTAGGGATTATGATGCTGAAAGTGGAAGGTGGACGGCGAAAGAACCTCTTGGTTTTATCGGTGGAAGCACTAATTTATATGTATATAGCTTTAATGATCCTTTAAATTGGGTAGATATTAATGGATTAAAAGTAGTTACTGCAACTAGTGTGTTTAACGCATCTAATGCTCTAGCTGCACTTGGTCTAGGGACAGCAGTGAGTACAGATGCAACTAGTGTGTTTAACGCATCTAATGCTCTAGCTGCACTTGGTCGAGGGGCAGCAGTGAGTACAGGTGCAACAATTGGGGGGGTATCACTGGGAACCGCTGCTGGAATCATTGTAGGGACTCTAGCTGTTTCTGCTCTTGTTGATTGGGCAATATACAAAGATGAGAGTCTGCTAGGATTGCTTTATCAATTATGGCAAGTTGAAAATCAATTACGTCAAATAAAAAACTCTGTTGGTGGAGTAGGTGGTTCTAGTAAAGGAAGTGGTTATAACCGTCGTAGTTGCCCTATTAATAGAACACCAGGTTCAGGAGGAGGTGGCAGAATACCTCCAGTCGGAAATTATGGATCATCACAAAAAGATGACGATGATAATAGGTATAGAGTTAACCCCATCAAAGCAATAGTTGATGTTTTAAGCAAACTAAGAAAACTAAGACGACGGTTTTTCAAATAGCAAGGGTAGCTTAGAGCTAGGTAGGGTATGCAACATCTTTCCGTTGCCCACCAAAGATGTTAAATATCTTGGCACGGTAAGAATTTCTTACCTGCTTATTGTCTGAATCAGGATTTGCTGGATTTTTGGATTTTCAGGATAACTTCATTTAATTGATTTTTATCCGGTTAATCTTTTAATCTTGTAAATCCTGATTCAAACATTCTTCCCCCTACTAAATATCCAAAGCCTTCTGACTAGCAACATTCACCAAACTCAACAACTCCGCATCCGAATATTCCGTACCACTAGCCAGGTAGGGTGGGTAAGCGGACGGCACGATCTTTATTCTCGTTCCCAACCTCTGGTTGGGAATGCCGGTGTTGACGCTCTGCGTTAAGCAAAATTTTAAGTCCCCTCTTCAATTTTCAATTCACACAATGAGGTCAATAAAATATGGAAAACAAAATGACACAAAACACTGAAATGAACAAAAAGGTAAATCCACAGACGATGCTGAAAAAAGCACTGGCTTCTTATGATGAAACCATCAACATTATGAATAAATCGTCTTTGGATGACGAAAATCGTAAAACGTTAGCTTGTGCTTATCTCAATCGTGGTGATGTGTTGCAAACTCTGGAAAAATGGGAAAATGAAACCTTAGAAAAAGCAAAATAATTGGGGTCAGAGTAAAATTAATAATTTATAGAAATAACAAAAAAAACTACCAATCAATATCTATACCTAATTGGTGATAAATGGTTCGCTATATAAATTAATGTTACTCTGACCCCAATTATTCGGGGACAGCCAGGTAGGATAGGCAAACATAACCACTCGCTTCATTAATATTTATAATCGTTTGTCCACCTGCTGCTTGTCAAATGAATGGGGGCAAACGGTCACTTGCATTGTCAAATCAATTGGTTCGTGTTTGCCCACCCTACCTGGTTGAAAAGAATACTTTTTGCATAAAAGGTGAGCTACATTTTTTGCCCAGCGCAAAGTTAATCAGATAAGACTTTGCTCCCAATTTCTGTTATGATTCAAAAATGATTTATTCTGTCAATTGATATAACGGGAAAATTTATGTATCAAGAACTTTTTAAAGCTTTTGAGAATGTGAAAAATCTAGGCGGTAAAGCTTGGGAACATGCGGTGGCTATTGACTTTTTTCAGAGTAGTCACATTGAGGATTGTTCTATTCACTGTTTCCATTATCAACAAATGTTTGAGTGTTTCTTAAAACAGGTTTTGGAAACGAAAAGCCAGTTTGGTGCTTATTCTAAATCACATCAACTCAACAAATTATTAGAAGAGGTGATTTCCACTACCGCATTTAAGACGAACAAGTCTAAATACCGAGGTGATTTAATTGCCATTACGGTTTGTGCTGAGGAATACAGATATAATTTTGACATTGATTGTCAAGGATATTTTGAAAGCGTTGCTGTTTGCGATGACTTAATCAAAGAATTGATTGAATTTGAAAAAAAAGTAAACGAGCAAGCGAAGCCTATCATTCAGAAACTATCATAAAATTCGATGATCAAATTTCTTGTAAATGATTGATTTTAAAATAAATATTATTTTAAGGGCTAACAAATAAATTAACTTGAAAATCAATAAGTTACCTATTTTATGCCTTAAAAATCTGTCATCTTAAAGCCAAATCACATCAAAAAATTGAGTACGCTTTAAAGCTTGGATTAAAATTGTATCTGCTAAACAGGTTGGTATCGTATTGATGAACTCATTGGCAAAAAATATAAAGCGGTAGCGGAGTACACCGTGCTAATGCGCTACAAATCACCTCTGACAATGGCATTATCGTTGCAGGTGAATCACTATCTAAACATTCCAAAAAAACAAGGGCTTGGATATTAAAATGGGATGCTAGGGGGCATCAAAGTTGGAAACTGATGTTTAATGATGTGAATGGTAAAGCCTACGCTTTACAAGCCACCTCCGATGAGGAACTCATCATGGCAGGTTATGGTGAATCATCAGGCAAAAAGCAGACTTGGGTATTGAAGTTTGGAGAGTAACGCGTGGCAATACGCCCTTGACATCAATCACAATCCCCGATACGATTTTGATGATATTCGTAAAATGGTGTGCTTTATCCCCATGGCTTTTAAAACGGGCAATAAATTAGGCTGTTTATTTTCATCTACCGGGGTAAGGCTAGAAATCCGATTTATTGAAAAATCGGATTTTCTGGGTGAAAGACGGGTATATTTTTTATAATTAAGGAATGCGGATTTAATAAAACCTCGATTCGAGGTTTGAGTTTTTTGAAGAAAACCTCGAATACTAAACCTGTCAGATTTGACAAATCAAGTTTTGGATTTATTAAATCCTGAATCCTAAGTAGCGGGTTCAATAACAATAGGAGAACGAGGCCAAGCTGATAGCAAAGCTTTTACCAAAGTGGCTAAGGGAATAGCAAAAAATACACCCCAAAATCCCCATAACCCACCAAAAACTAATACTGCCATAATAATGGCTACAGGATGTAAATTTACCGCTTCAGAAAATAATAAGGGGACTAAGACGTTGCCATCTAAAACCTGGATAAGCGTGTACATACCCACAGTCCAAAAAAATTCTTGTCCAATACCCCATTGGAAATAAGCGATAATGATAATGGGAAAGGTCACCAGCACCGCACCCACATAAGGAATAATCACAGATAGTCCAACGAGTACCGCGAGTAATGGCGCATAATTCAAATTCATATAGGCAAAAGGAAAATAGCTAAAAGTACCCACCAGGAAAATTTCATACACTTTGCCCCGCACATAATTGCCCATCTGTGCATCCATTTCAATCCAAACGTTTTTAGCAACTGTGTGTTCTTTTGGTAAAAACCCCACAAACCATATGCGAATTGTTTCCTTGTCTTTGAGAAAAAAAAACACCAACAGCGGTACTAAAACTGAATACACGACTAAAGTAATCACCGCTGGGATCGAAGCCAATGAATAAGATAATACTGATTGCCCTATTTCTTGCACCCTGTTACGTATTGAGTTAATAATGCTTTCGACTTGTTCAGCGGAGATCATTTCAGATTTTTCAGGCAAATCTTGTAACAATTGTTGACCTTTTGCCACCATACTAGGTAGTTCATGAACCAATTGAGTTAATTGGTACGAAAGTAAGGGCAGCAAAAAAACGACAATAAACATCAATAAAGTAATAAATGTCAAATAAGTCACAATAGCAGCGATAGGACGTGGAATATGCCAACGTTGCAGGTTTATAATTAAACCATCTAGTAGGTAAGCAATAACTAAACTAGCAAGTACAGGAGCCAGCATTTCACTCATGGTCATTAAAATGGTGAAACTGGCTATCAATAATATGGCTAATAATACAGCTTGGGGATCTGAAAAATAACGATGAAACCAATCCTTTATAACTTTTATCATGTTGCTTTTTCTCGTATTAATTCTTCGTAATGTCGCAAAAATATCGTTTCTAATTTATCAATGACTTCAATTTTATCACGCCCATGCATAATATGTTCACTCATCAAGCAAGAAGTTTCATTAAGCATCACCGCTTTATCAAGCATGGGATAGCTTTGCGCCAGGCGCTTAATTGCAGCAACGACTGATTCATCAGGTGGGCGTGGCTTGATTTGAGGTGCAGCAGGCGGCTTAGGTTCCTTTATCGAATTAGAGTGTAAAAACTCGGCAAATGCCAATAAAGTTTGTTGTTGTTCAGGTGGTAATTGTCTAAAAATACGCTGCAGCTGTTGTTGTTCTGATTTCATCTGTTTTTAATTAATGTTTAGGAATGTGTCTGAAATAACTTCGACAATTTTAGGGTAACCACAAGGGATAACCCCTACGGATTTTCACATTATATAGTGGTAAGATTGAAGGTTAGCTTAATCATTAAATCTCGTACCTGTCCACAAAGAACGTGTCTGAAAAACTGCCGTACTAAAGCGTTGCCCTTGCACTTGTAAATGGCGCATTAAAACGAAATTAAACAACAATGAATTATAATGGCGCAGTTGTGCCAAAAATTTCGCCTGTTCAGTTGTAATATATTGTTTTTCATGAAGCCACTTTAAAGAAATAATTGGGATAACCGCAGGTAGTGGGTAATCAGAAGCATAAAGTAAACGTGGGTGCCAGTCCTTACGAGTAATCAGCGTTTCAATACATGAAACCCGGTCAATTTGCATAACGGCAGATAGATCACCCCATAAAAGCTTTTCATAATGTGCTTCGTCCATGAGCCTACTAAATAATTCAAAATTGGAGACCAAGGGTCCATTTGGACCTTTATCGGTATCATGATTATAGCCTAATGAGGCACAATGAGCAATAACGACTTTGACACCTTGATCTAAAGCCCGTCTTAATGCTAAAGGATTGCCGTAAGCTTGAGTATGAGTCCCACTCACCGCCTTTTCATCACCACAATGACACAATAAGGGTAAATCCCAATGCGCCAGGGCTTTATAAAAACGATCACAGAGCGGTGAAGCTGGGTCCATTCCCATTGCCGGTGGTAACCATTTGACCCCCCGCGCACCTTCAAAAAATGCTTTTTCTAAAGCTTCGACGCAATCCTTTCGATAGGGATGAATTGAGGCTAACCATTCAAAAGTATCTGGTGATTGTTTATGAATCTTGCGAGCATAGCTATTAGGGGTATAAAAAGCGGTTTGTTCAGGTAAACGTTCACCTTGTTCATTATAACTATAATCATAAGCTAGAAGAACAAAACGGGAGCCTTGCCCCCAGCGTAAACTTTTTAAACGCTCCACAAATCCTTCATCTATTGTTCTATCAGGTAGTGGGCATGAAGCATTCAGATAAAAACGAAATTGTGTATAATGTTTGAAATAGAGTATATTAAGTGAACGGGGATTAAGCCAAATGCCACTATCAGAGTCTCCAATACCGATTAAATGGACATGCCCATCCCATACTTGTGTTATGTCAATGCCTTCAAAGGCTGAAGATATAATTTCATGTTTAGCCAATTCTGAAGGTAACTGACTATCTAAACATGCGTTAAAAAATTGATTATCATCAGGCCAATATTTGGATAACCTAAGGGCATTGAAACCATAGTAGGCAGATACTCCTCCGCCGACTCCTAACAAACCTAATAAACTAATGAAATAACGGCGTTGCATTTTTAGTTATTGATATAATGAACAATGTGAATGGGAAATAACTGGTCGAAAACGAATAAAAAGTGAATTAGACTTACCTGCAAATTTTTGGATTTTCGTAGGGTGGGCAAGGTCTTTTTCTTCTTGCCCACCATCATCGCCTACATAACATGCCATATTATGCCCGTGCGAAGTATACATTAGCAATTGATTTCAAGGCTGATTAGTTAGCCAATTTTATTGAATTCCGATACCGATCTGATTTATCAATAAATTGATCATTTTGACTGTCGCCTGAATAGCAGCCATATTTTGATCTGGATTGACTCCCCTGGTAGTCAGCGTGGTTGTTTGCCCATTTTTTAGCACTATTTGCCAAGTAATCGCTGCTTGAACGAGTGCGTCGGTTTTGCCACCAGGTGGAATAGTGACTTCATAATCCAGTAGTTGGGGGACTTGAATCTGAAATTTTTGTAATATTTTTCGTAGCGCATTCATAAATGCATCATAACCACCGTCGCCCTGTGCATAAGCATCGACTTTTTGCCCTTGATAAGCACATTGTATCGCCGCCATTGATTTCAATTTATAAGTCGAATTGAGGGAACAGCGTAACAATTTAAACGGGATATCTTGTGGAGTTTCAAGAATATCGCTGATTAAATAAGGTAAATCTTCGGTGGTGACGACTTCTTTTTTATCTCCCAACTTGATAATTTTTTGTAAAAGCACTTTCTTCTCTGATTCAGACAGTTCATAAGAAAGTTCTTTTAAGCTCATTTCCAAGTTAGCTTTTCCAGATAATTTACCCAGGGCATATTTTCGTTTTCTGTCAAAACGTTCTGGCATCAAATTATTACCATATAAATTGCCTTTTTTGTCACCATCGGCATGAATACCTGCCGTTTGTGTAAAGACATTTTTACCATAAATCGGTTTATTATTCGCCATCCTTTGTCCAGAAAACATTTCAACCGTGCGTGAAATCTTGTGGAGTTTCTTTTCGTCAACATTAAAATTGACATCTAAAAAATCCTTAATGCTAATCACGATTTCATCTAGCGGCGCATTGCCTGCACGTTCTCCCATGCCATTAACCGTCGCATGAATACCTTTCACCCCCGCTTTAACAGCTGCCATAGCATTAGCCGTACCCAATCCATAATCATTATGAGAATGGAAATCAAAATGCACGCCAGGGTATCGATTAACAATAGTTGAAACATAATGATAAGTTTCAAATGGATTAAAAATGCCCAGAGTATCGGGCAACATGATCCGTTGAACTGGCAACGTTAATAACACATCAATCATAGAATAGACATAATCGGGAGACGTTTTTATCCCATTAGAAAAATCTTCCAAATAGACATTAACCTCTATGCCTTGTTCAGCTGCATACAGGATCGTTTCTCGAATATCTTCTGCATGTTGTGCGGATGTTTTTCTCAATTGCTCGGTGCAATGTTTAAGTGAGCCTTTCGTTAATAAATTAACTCGTTGAACACCAACGGTTTTTGCCCAATCAACCGATTGATTTTTATCAACAAAACTCAAAATTTCAAATCTATCCACAAGATTGACGGATTTTGCCCAATCCAACATTTTGATGACAGATATTTTTTCGCCCTCTGACACTCTAGCAGAAGTGACTTCTAGCCGATCCACTTTTACCTCTGTTAACAACATTTTGGAAATAGTCAATTTTTCTTCCGCAGGATAAGAGACATTTTGCATTTGTTCACCGTCTCTCAGAGTAGTATCCATTATTTCAATACTTTTATTGTTTTCCAATATGCTCTCCTCAATAATTTATAGAAATTCGATTTTTTGAAAAATCGGATTTTTGAATCGCAATATAAGATTCCGCTTTTTGCCAAGAGTTCGGAGTTTTTAGCCATTGGCACGTAGTTTCTGTTTATAGTCTTGATAAATTTGCCAAACTTGTGACCATAAAGCACCTGGTTGTCCGTTACCAACTGGTTTGTCATCCAGGCTAATGATTGGCACAATTTCACGGGTAGAACTGGTGACCCAAATTTCTTGAGCAGAGCGTAATTGGGCTTGGGGAATATTGGCTTCCCGACAAGGTAATTTTGCTTCTCGCATGGCTTCAAGAATTAAATCGCGGGTAATCCCTGGTAAAATAAATTGGCTCTTAGGTGGCGTAATGGCTACCCCTTCGACTACAATAAATACATTACTAGCAGCCCCTTCCATCATATAACCATCACGAATTAAAATCGTTTCCGCTGCACCAACTTCAATCGCTTGCCGACGTAGTAATACGTTAGCTAATAAGGCAATGGATTTAATATCGCAGCGTTGCCAGCGCGTATCGGCACAAGTAATAGCTTTCACACCGGTAGAGGGGGGCTGCGCTTCAATGGAATCACTCATCATAAACACGGTGGGTACAACTTGCTCTGGAAAATTATGGTTTCGCTTTGCTGAACCACGTGTCACTTGCAAGTAAATGGATTGCTCCCCCCCATTGTTACGGTCCACTAAGGTTTCTAAAATCTCACCCCATTGTTCGTTTGTCAATGGATTTTGTAACTTAATGTTTTTTAAACTATTTTCTAAACGTTGCAAATGGGCTTGTAGCCTAAAGAGATGCCCACCATAGACGGGGATGACTTCATAGACACCGTCTGCAAAAATAAAACCTCGGTCTAATACCGATACTCGTGCCTCTTCCAGAGGCAAAAATTCACCATTAAGATAAACGATCATAGCTATTTAATAAAAGAATAGTGAAAAAGAATCTATCAATCTCTTCCAAAAAGAGCCTTTTTCAATGGAAGAGAGCGCAATGAGGGGACGTTCTGAAATCACTTGATTGCCTAAATGTATTTTCAGTGTGCCATAGGTTTTGCCAGCAACAACAGGAGCCATAATATATTTGTCAATATACAAGGTGGCATTGAGTTGCTTATATTGATTTTCAGGCACAGTCACATATAAAGATTTTTCCAATCCGAGTTGTAATAGAGTCGCTTTGCCGTACCATACTCTTTCAAGATCAAGGGGTTCGTGTGCTTTATACAAGGAATAAGTGTCAAAAAAGCGGAACCCATAATCCAGCATTTTTTCACTCGCCTTTGCCCTCGCTTTTTCACTTTTAGCACCCATAATCACGGAAATTAAGCGCATTTCGCCGCGTTTAGCGGAAGCTGCTAAACAGTAGCCTGCTCCACTGGTATGACCGGTTTTTATCCCATCAACGCTAGGATCGCGTCGCAATAATAGATTGCGATTTTTTTGAGTAATCTCATTAAAGGTAAATTCACGTTCTGAATACCAGCGATAATACTCTGGAAAATGGCGTACCAGGGCATAAGCTAACAGGGCAGTATCACTGGCACTACTATAATGTTCTTCAGAAGGTAAACCGGTACTATTCATATAATGAGTATTTTTCAAACCCAGGCGTTGTGCTTGTGCATTCATTAAAGTGGCAAAAGCTTCTTCAGTTCCCCCTATCAATTCTGCTAGTGCGATACTTGCGTCATTACCGGATTGGATAATCATGCCTTTGAGCAAAAGTTCTACCTGGACTTCAGTTCCGACTTCAAGATACATGCGCGATGTGTACTCACTCATATTCTGTGCTTTTTCACTGATTTTAACTTTGTCAGTGAGTTTAATCTTGCCGATACGCAGTTTCTGAAATACTAAGTAAGCGGTCATCAACTTAGTTAAGCTGGCAGGCTCAATCCGCTCATCAGCATTCTTCTTCATAAATATCTTGCCACTATAAAAGTCTTGCAAAATATAATTACGTGCCGCAATGGGTGGCGGCGTAGGAACTAATACAGTAGCAAAAGCCAGGGGGGAGCTTGAAAAAAATATCAAGCTTAATAGTAGTAAACTGAATTTATTCATCATTAACAATTCCCGATTCCCAATTCCCAATTATCTGACAACACGTACTTCCACTTTTTGCGAGGGACGTTTGGTTAATCCCAGATGACGGGCTGCCCAATAAGACAATTTAATTATGGCAGTATGACTATATAGGCGATCATTGATGGTGACGGTCATACTACGACCGGTTTTCAAATTTTTCACTCGAACTCGTGTATTGAGCGGTAAACTCGCATGTGCAGCTGTCATTCCGTATAAATCATAAATTTGACCACTAGCAGTTTTGATACCGTGAGCCTTTACCCCATACCAGGTTGCAACACCTCGTGCCATATAGTTGCGGCTGTCTATGGGGGAAGGCCGTTTTTTTGGAGCATACCGAACGGTTGGGTTAGTTCGTGGACTGATTCTTTCACGCGGTGCCCTAGTAAGGGCAATCCCTTGTGGTTGCCCTTTCGATGTAGTGGGTGGAAATTGAGAGGGTACTTGTGTATTAATCACCGGTGGTGGGGTAGGTGCGACAGTGCAACCCACGCTTCCCATTAAAAATAATCCTACAAGATGTAGGGTCAATCCATTGTGGTTGCCCTGTATCAGAATAAAATTAATAAGTTTGAGCATAACGATTAGCAATCTCCTGAGCCAGTTGATAAACAGCCATCGCATAACGTTTACTACGATTATAGCGAGTAATCACATAATAATTTTTAAAACCCAGCCAATAGGCGGTTCCAATTTCTGTTTTTAAATCTATAAACAGTCCTAAAGTGTTATTAGATTCATTACCATGATATAGCAACCCTTTTTGCTTCAGTTTCCAAATAGGGTATTGTGGTTCAAATTTAAGGGCAAGCAGATATTCTATCGCATTTGGACGTACTTGAGTTGCTTCAATCACAGGTTGTCCTGTTTGCCAACCATGTTCGCGAAAATAATTCGCAACACTGCCGATGGCATCAACATTGTCTGTCCAAATATTGCGTTTACCATTGTTATCAAAATCGACTGCATAACGGCGGAAACTACTTGGCATAAATTGCCCTATACCCATCGCGCCTGCATAAGAACCTTTTTGCGCTAACGGATTAAGCCCTTCTTCTCGGGTAAGTAGCAAATAATGTTTCAATTCATCCCGAAAAAAGTCAGCACGTCTTGGATAATTAAAAGCCAAGGTTTTAAGGGCATCAATCACTCTAATATTGCCTTTATTTTTACCATAAATAGTTTCTACCCCAATAATGGCAACTATGATTTCGGCTGGGACTCCATAAGTCCTTTGTGCCTGTTTAAGAACCCGATCATTTTTTCGCCAGAATTTAACGCCTTTCTTGATATGAAGTTCAGTGATAAAATTTCGGCGATATTTATACCAGGGCCTCGCCTTACCTATAGGACGGGACATAATTTTAAGGATACTTTTCTTAACTTTCGCTTTGGAAAGTAGATAAATCAGTCGAGATTTATCAAAGCCATGTTGTGCTACCATGTTGTCAATAAATGCTTTTTGGCTAACCTGGACTGCCATGACGCTAATATTGCATAGTAATAGCCCCGTTAGTGTGAAAGAAGTTATGAATTTCATGTTGTTATACTGCTAACTGTTGAGTTTTAGTCGTGAAGGTGGGCAACAAAAACACCTTGCCCACCCTACCTAAAATGTTAATAAACTTTTGTACACCTACTTATATAAAACACGACGATGGGTATGTGCCGCCATTATCAACCCAAATCCTGCCATCATGGTAACTATTGATGTCCCACCGTAACTAATAAGGGGTAATGGTAATCCTACCACCGGCAATAATCCGGTAACCATGCCCATATTAACAATTATATAGACAAAAAAAGTCAGTATCAAACTACCGGCTAATAAACGAGCAAAGGTATCTTGCGCCCGTAGCGCAATATACATTCCACGAGTTAAAATAAAAAAATAAATACTGAGTAATACTAATACCCCCAGTAAACCAAATTCTTCACTATAAACGGCGAAGATAAAATCGGTAGTCCGTTCCGGTAAAAATTGCAATTGCGATTGAGTTCCATTAAGCCATCCTTTGCCATATATCCCGCCGGAGCCGATAGCAATTTTGGATTGAATAATATGATACCCAGCACCTAATGGATCTTGTTCAGGATTTAAAAAGGTCATGACCCGACTACGTTGATAATCGTGCATAAAATACCACAATACGGGGGTACACAAAATGCCCGTACCGATAAATCCAAATATTAAACGCCAACTTATTCCTGATAGTAATAACACAAATAGACCGGATGATCCAATTAATAATGCAGTGCCTAAATCGGGCTCTTTAGCGACTAAAAAAACCGGTACCATAATCATGAGACTCGCTACCAATAAGCGTCCATGGTTAGGGGGTAAAGGTCGGCTGGCTAAAAACCAAGTTACCATCATTGGTACGGCTAATTTCATTAATTCAGAAGGCTGGAAACGAAATAGACCTAGATTAATCCAACGTTGTGAACCTTTACTAGATTCTCCTATAACCAATACGAGTACTAATAATACTACACCTATCATGTATAACCAAGGTATCCAACTTCGCAGTTTTTGGAGGTTAATTTGGGCTAGCCATAACATGAGTCCAAATCCGGTTACGAGTCGTAGGATTTGGCGAATAATCATGTCGAAGTTTTGAGCGCTGGCACTGTATAAAATGATTAACCCAAGACAAGATAATAGTACTAAACTCCACAGCAAAGGTTGATCCAGGTGTAGAAAATGATGCTTATTCCGATGGGTTTGCATTTTCAGTTATCTGTTATTAGTTTGTGACTTTCAAAAATTATTTTAACAATTGATTTCAAAATCTTAAGAATCGTTTCTATTTCTGTACTTTCATTATATTCTCTGCTATGTTCAAAAATGGCAGCCGGATTGTCTGAGTCTATTTCAGAAATTGTTCCACGTACAAACGTCCAAATATCGGCTATGGTATAGCAACCAAATATTTCTTGAATATCTTTGCCATTATCTTCCCAGTTCAAATGGGCAGCGGCTAATAATTGACCATAAAGTTGCGGTTGTGGATTTTTACTTTCCACCCCACGTTTAGCTTCAATAACAACGAAATAGGGTGTTTCTAATTGACCCGCAATACACCTTCCCAAAATACCATCAATGATCCCATTCAGTTCAAACTTTGAATATTGAACGCTTAAAATTACCTCAGACGTTGCGAAGATATCACCCTGCTCTGCTAATCGTAAAAGTGGATAAATCGCTCTTGCCCAAACCGTTGCCTCATTCATAATATGGGCAGGGTAATTCTGTAATTGTGTTGTGAGATAACGCAAGTGAAATTTTTCATCGTCAACAACGGGTACATTTTCTACCTCAGTCCAGCGATAATTAGCAATGCCCTTTATTTTCAAGGAAACAATACTTTTCAAATCTTTTAGGGATAAATCGCTAAAATTAAATTTTTGCATATCAGTTATCAATTATCAGTTTTTGTCTAGCAACAAATACGATTTCTTTAAAAAATAGTATTTGTTTTGATTGGTAAGCCAAAATTTGTCTGGATAAGTATATAACGGTTCACTGATCACTGATTGTAGATGCGATTGTTAAGGATGATTTTTGTAATAAATAATAATCCATTATCTTTTTAGCAATCGGTGCTGCGGTTTTGCTACCCCCACCACCATTTTCTACAATTATTGAAATAGCAATACGAGGTTCCTTTAAGGGTGCAAAAGCTATAAATAATGCATGATCATGATATTTTTTAGCCAGTCTTCGAGCATCATATATTTCAGTTTGTTTGATGCTAATCACTTGCGCCGTACCCGTTTTGCCAGCAAAACGATAACGAGAATGCCGACCTACTTTTCTTGCCGTACCTCTTCGCCCATGTACGACCGCTTTCATGCCACCAATCGCAGTGTTCCAATAGGCTGGATATTTAAGGTTTATAGTTGCCTTTACTAAAGGGGGCACAACAGTCATTTCATTGAACCTACCATCATCCATTGCAAAAACCACACGGGGTTGTTTAAATTCCCCTCGATTGCTTAAAGTTGCCGTCGCAACTGCTAGTTGTAAAGGGGTTGCCAGCATAAAACCTTGTCCAATACCAGTGATAATGGTTTCACCAGGAAACCATTTTATTCCACGCCGACGTTGTTTCCATTCCCTAGAAGGCATTAAGCCTCCCATTTCACCACTCAGATCAATACCTGTTTTTTGACCAAAACCAAAACGGGTCATAAAAGTATTTAGCCGATCAATGCCAAGATCATGAGCCAAAGAATAAAAATAAACATCGCAGGATTGTTCTAAAGCACTGTGGAAATTCACGCTACCATGTCCACTTTTTTTCCAGTCACGGTAACGGTGTTTTTGCCCCTTTAGGCTATACCATCCCCGACACCAAGTACGACTACGTGTACTTCTAATACCATATTCTAAACCGGCTAAACCAACAAAAGCTTTGATAGTGGAGCCAGGGGGATATTGCCCACGTATAGCGCGGTTAATTAGGGGGCGTGCAGATGAATCGCGTAAACCACTGTAAGTTTTAACATCAATACCATTAACAAATAGGTTAGGATCATAGTAGGGCATACTCACCAGTGCCAGTACCCCACCTGTTTTGGGATCAATCGCGACAACCGCAGCACGGTGTTTAGCAACGAGTCGTTCAATATAATTTTGTAATGCAATATCTATATTAAGATGGAGATCTTTGCCTGGCACCGATGGCGTACTTTTTAATGAGCGGATGACGTGCCCCTGAACATTCGTTTCGACATGTTGGAAGCCTGTTTTGCCATGCAATTCTTTTTCATAATATTTTTCTAAACCGGTTTTACCTATATAGTCACTGCCCATATAGTCAGATTTATCTATGATTTCAAGTTCTTTTTTATTTATTCTACCCACATAACCAATTACATGAACCCCGGTTGCGCCCAGGGGATAATAGCGGCTTTGGTTTTGTTTAATCTCAATACTTGGGAAACGATGACGCTGCACTGCCAAACGAGCAACTTCATCTTCGGTGAGCCGATAACGTAAGGGTATCGTTCTAAAACTGCGAGTTTGTCGGAATTGTTTTTTAAAACGGGCAATATCAGTTTCCTCAATCGCAATAATTTGACTCAGTTCTTTAAGTATCACTTCAATATTTTTGATTTTTTCGGGGAGAATTTCTAAACTATAAGAAATACGATTATCAGCGAGTAATACCCCATTACGATCATAAATTAAACCTCGTGTAGGTAATTGGGGTAATATTTTGATGCGATTATTTTCTGATAGGCTAGAATACAATTCATGATCACTGACTTGTAAAAAAACCAAACGCATAACAATTCCCAAAAATAATACCAGCATTATTAACCAAGCGATAAGTACGCGGTTGCCAAAAATTTTATTTTCAAGAACAGTGTCTTTGAGTATTAAGCGTATTGATGACATGTTTTAATGATTAATGAGAATTAAGGGTTGAAAAATTCATTTAAAATCAAACTGTTAAAAACATATTTTGGAAAAGCCTGCACTGGACTCATTTACAATTAGTTTGTGTTTGACAATTTATTCCAAGATTGCCCTTTACAAACCTGCCTACTCCCAAAAAATAACATACCCTTTTCGCATTTTCAGACCAGATAGGTTTTAGAAACAGGGAAAATATATGGCTAACTTATTTATGGGTTTTATTTCGGGGCAAGACTGAATGGTTGCCCTTACGTTATTTCTTGACTTGAGGCAATCCCATTCAATGAGTCCAATGGCATCATTAATCATTAATACCATTTAATGAACGTGGTGAGAGCGTCGCAGATCACGCAAGAGTATAAATAGCCAGGGCCATAACAGCATAGTACTCATAGCCGGATAGATAAATGACCATTCCACTTGTATGTAGTATCCTAATAGATTATATATCCATTGGTTTATTAATTGACTGATGGCAATGACAACAAACACGCCTATTGCTTGTTGCCAAAGGGGAAATAAGCGTACTTGCCTGTGCCATTTCACACTGATATAAGCGATTAAACAAAAATACAATGCATGTTGCCCTAATAAAGTATCACTTAATACATCATGGATAATTCCAATTAACCAACCGGTGGGAACCCCCACCCGTTTTGGAAGCGCAAGGCACCAATAGATTAAAACCATGGCAACCCAATCAGGTCGCCACACACTTGCCCAAGCAGGTAATGGTATTATAGCTAACATAAAGCCTACAATAAAACTGAGAATAATAACCCAACCACCATGATGTTTTTCTAAACTCATTATTTTATAATTCTTAGTACCGGCGTACTTGAGTGCCGACTTGTTTAAGCTTGTACTCGACGTTCAAGTTGTTCTCCCTTTGAGGCAAATACACAGGTTTGCCTTGAGGTATTAAATTTGAATCCATTTGTCTAATTTTTTTCACCCTATTTTTATGTCTGAATCAGATTTGAAAAAATGGGAAAATTAACGGAATAATACCTAAAAAATCAGCCTTGAAATTTATTTCAAGGCTATACTGCTAACAGTTGAGTTTTATTTTTTTCAGGTTTCTAAAACCTATCAGGTCTGCTGTTTTCTGAAAAAGTCTCGTTTTGAGTTGTTCAGAAAAATAATTTCACAAAGGGCAGACACACAGCCCGACAATGAAATATTTGACGTAAGGGCGAACGCAGGTTCGCCCTCCTTTTGAGCTTTTAATCAATGAGAATTCTTTTTCCATAGCAACAAGACTTCACGATTGCGTTCTAAAGCGGCTTTTGGTATGCTTTGTACTTGTGCATAAGGTTTGCCTATATCAGGAATAACTTCAATGACGGTAGCCACAGGATAGCCTTTCGGAAATTTTTTACCAAAGCCAGAGGTTACAATTAAGTCGCCCACTTTTATACTCATATTCAGCCCGATATTCGGTATATATAACAATGAAAGACGATTAACTGTACCCATTCCTTTAGCAACTGTCCGTAACCCCGTTCGTACCACTTGTACCGGTAATTCATGACCAGGATCTGTAATAAGCATAACAATGCTAGAAAAAGCACTCACACGAATAACTTGTCCCATCACACCCATAGCATCTATCACCGGTTGATCTAAAAAAACGTCATCACTTTTACCCCGATTAATTAATATCTTGCGCTTTGAAGGAGCTAAATCGACAGCCAATATTTCAGCAATTTGCACTCGTTCACCGACTTCAACTGATGAACCAAGTAGCTGTTGTAAACGTTCTTTTTCATTTTCTAAGGCATGGAATTTTTGCAGTATTACCTGTAAGCGTAAATTTTCATCCTGTAACCTAGCATTTTCTTCAAGCAACTGGATGCGGCTAGCAACGCTCATAGACAACCATTGACTCGCCTTAACCGGCAAATCGACTATATATTGAATGGGATACACTAAGGACAATAAGTATGTACGTACCGTTTCTAAATAACTGAAACGATAATCTGTCATCATTAATGCTATTGAAGCCACTATACATAAGACTACTCGCAATGTCAGTGCGCGTCCCTCTATCAGCGAAGATTTCATTAAGTTTTCCATTTTTACTGGCTACCCTAATTCTTTGAAAGCTAAATTTAAAGACTTTCTAAAGCAAAAACTTCTGGACCATGCTCTTCAATCATTTCTAAGGCACGTCCTCCACCGCGAGCGACACAGCTTAATGGGTCATCAGCAATAATCACAGGCAGTCCCGTTTCTTCCATTAATAAACGATCAAAATCCGTTAATAATGCCCCACCACCTGTTAACACCATTCCCTTTTCAGCAACATCGGAGCCTAATTCTGGTGGAATTTTTTCTAACGCAGCTTTGACTGTGCTAACAATACTTGCTAATGGTTCTTGTAACGCTTCTAGCACTTCATTACTATTTAGCGTCATACTGCGGGGAATTCCTTCGGCTAAATTACGTCCCCGTACATGCGTTTCATGTAATTCTTTGCCCGCAAAAGCTGAGCCAATCTCATGCTTAACACGCTCTGCTGTTGCTTCACCAATTAAGGTACTATAATGACGACGCACATAAGCGATAATGGCTTCATCAAAACGATCTCCACCGATACGGATAGATTCAGAATAGACAATGCCATTAAGGGATAATACACCCACTTCTGTTGTACCACCGCCAATATCCAGTACCATTGATCCTGTCGCTTCACTCACCGGCATACCCGCCCCTATTGCCGCTGCCATTGGTTCTTCTATTAAATAAACTTCTCGTGCTCCAGCACCGGCGGCGGATTCACGAATCGCCCGGCGTTCAACTTGAGTTGAACCACAGGGTACACATATAAGTACCCTGGGTGAAGGATGCCAAAATTTATTATCATGGACTTTATGAATAAAATATTGCAACATTTTTTCTGTAATCGTAAAATCTGCGATTACACCATCTTTCATAGGTCGCATCGCTATGATATGACCTGGGGTACGACCTAACATCAGTTTTGCCTCGGCACCTACGGCTGCAATGGATTTAGCACCACCACCCGTCATGTCACGTTGTCGAATGGCTACCACCGAAGGTTCATCAAGAACAATTCCGGCATCTCGAACATAAATTAGTGTGTTGGCTGTACCCAAATCAATAGAAAGATCGTTTGAAAAAAGTCCGCGTACACGTTTGAACATTGAAATTTTAGTTTATCCTTTTCAGTTAGAAGTTTAAATTCACAATAAACCTAATAGTTAGTTTGCATTTCACAATTAGACAAATATATTTGTGTTTTTAGCTATTATTATGCAAAATATTACTTTATCAAGCAAGTTCAGTTTGAGCAAGTTTTTATTTTTCAGATTCGCTGTAACGAACGTAGCAAGATCATTTAATTCTTAAAAACCGCATGGAGATTAAAATGTCTTTGCCAAAAAAAGAGGTGGAAAAAATTGCCCACTTAGCTCGTATATCATTAAACGAGCCTGATATTTCACTTGACACACGTCATTTATCTGATATTCTAAATTTGGTTGAACAAATGAATAGCATTGATACAACCGGTATAACGCCTTTAGCGCATCCCCTTGATACTGTTGCCAGACTCCGCCCCGATATTGTATCAGAAACAAATCAGCGCGATCATTTTCAAAGCATTGCACCACAAATTGAAGCCGGTTTATATCTAGTTCCTAAAGTTATTGAGTAATTAGTGTTCTCACTGCCATTTTTAAAATCTTTATTTCCCATAACCCCCTTTTGTTAAAAATGAGGGCAGACACGCAGGTCTGCCCCTACAAGACATGACATTATTCGTAGGGGCTACCCTTTAGTGTTCGCCCTGTGTGTTCGCCCTGTGAACTTATTTATCTGAATAACTATATTTATAGTTGTGAATGCTTAACTGATAACTTAATAACTGATAACTGATAGCTAAATTATGCACAATAAAACCCTTTCTGAGCTTTCTCAAGCCCTACATCTGCGTGAATTTTCGAGCGTTGAATTGACTCATTATTTTTTAGATCGGATTAAACGCCTAGATACGCACTTCAATAGTTTTATTACTATTACACCCGACATTGCCTTAGCACAAGCATTAGCGGCTGATGAGCGTTTACAGTCAGGCGATGCTACGCCACTCACAGGTATTCCCATGGCACATAAGGATATTTTTTGTACCCAGGGTATCAAAACTTCCTGCGGTTCCAAAATGTTGGATAATTTCATAGCTCCCTACAATGCCACCGTAGTCGAAAATTGCCTTGCTGCTGGCATGGTTATGTTGGGTAAAACCAATATGGACGAATTTGCGATGGGTTCATCTAATGAAACTAGCTATTATGGTCCAGTGAAAAACCCATGGGATACTAAGACAGTGCCGGGTGGTTCTTCAGGTGGTTCCGCGGCGGCAGTCGCCGCTCGTTTAACACCCATAGCCACCGGCACCGATACCGGCGGTTCTATTCGCCAACCTGCCGCCTTTTGTGGCCTAACCGGATTAAAACCCACTTATGGTCTAGTATCACGTTATGGCATGATTGCCTTTGCCTCCAGTTTGGATCAAGGTGGTCCTATAGGGCATAGTGCTGAAGATGTCGCATTATTATTAAACGCGATGGCAGGCTTTGATAGCCGTGATTCTACTTCCTTAAATCATCCCAAGGAAGATTATACCACCCATTTAAATAATAGTTTAGCTGGCTTAAAAATAGGTTTACCTAAAGAATATTTTAGCGAAGGCTTATATCCAGAGGTAAACAAAGTGTTAGACGCGGCACGCGATCAATTAGAAGAAGTAGGCGCAACTTTACACGAAATTCATTTACCCCATACACATCTAGCCGTACCTATTTATTATATCATTGCGCCGGCAGAATGTTCTTCTAATTTATCGCGCTATGATGGAGTACGCTTTGGTCATCGTTGTGATAATCCACAAGATTTGATTGATTTATATAAACGCTCACGGGCTGAAGGTTTTGGTGCCGAAGTTAAACGCCGTATTATGATTGGTACTTATGCCCTGTCAGCCGGTTATTATGATGCCTATTATCTAAAAGCACAAAAAATTCGTCGCCTCATCCGTGATGATTTTGTAGCCGCCTTTAAACAAGTTGATGTCATTTTAGGACCTACAACGCCTACAACAGCTTTTAAAATCGGTGAAAAAGTAAATGATCCTATCACCATGTATTTATCTGATATTTATACCATTTCTGGAAATTTAGCTGGCTTGCCTGCTATTTCTATTCCAGCAGGTTTTGTAAACCAACGCCCGGTTGGATTACAACTGATAGGCAATTATCTAAATGAAGCACGATTATTAAATATTGCCCATCAATATCAGCGGTGCACCGATTGGCATAGACAAAGTCCACCAGGTGTTGGATAATGGGTAATTAATGAGATGCCAAAAGGAAAAAACAAAAATGATTGGTGCAATTGCTGGTGATATTATTGGTTCAGTTTACGAATGGAAAAATATTAAAACGAAGGATTTTCCGTTATTTTCGGATAATGGTACATTTACAGATGATACCATATTAACAGTAGCGTTAGCGGATAGTATCCTCAATAATGTACCTTATGTCAATAAGCTGAAAGAATATTTTCATTATTTTCCAACCGCGGGTTATGGAGGCCATATTGGAAAAAGCTAAACTTTGTTCTGAAGTGACTCATAATCATCCTGAAGGCATTAAAGGAGCGCAAGCCACCGCTGCTGCTATTTTTTTTGCCCGAACGGGTAATGATAAAACGGCTATCAAGGATTATATTGAAACTACCTTTGGCTATAATCTGCACGTTCCTTTGGATAAGATCAGACCGACATACAGATTTGACGTATCATGTCAAGGTTCAGTACCACAAGCTATCACTGCTTTTTTGGAAGCCGATGGCTATGAAGATGCAATCAGAAATGCTATCTCATTGGGGGGTGATAGCGATACTATTGCTTGTATTACTGGGGGAATTGCTCAAGCGTTTTATGGTGAAGTTCCCGCTTTTATTCAAGAACAAGTTAGGTATATCTTACCTAAACAGTTAAAAGGAATCATGGAACAATTTATTGTTAAATATCAATAAGTTGGAACTCAATGTTTTCGTGAGAATTGATTAATATTACCTGTTTCCAAACAAAACCTTTATACTAAATATATACTCTGAGCAGTGATTTTTTTGAATTTTTGTAGGGGCGAACCTGTGTGTTCGCCCTGAGGACCTATGTAAGCCAGGGCAGACACTTATGTCTGCCCCTACGAATATCCGAAAAATTGACCGCTTGGAGTATAACGTGAGCGTGTTTGAAGTTGTGAAAATCCAAGTATGCTCAGTTAAAAATAGCATTAGCTGCTTCTTGACTCGCAGAACAACGCAATTGATGATGTAATTCCGTAAAACGATTTTGTAACTCGTTGATTTTATTAGGATTATCTAGCCATTCAAAACAAGCCCTTCCTAATTTTTCTGGACAGACTTGATGTTGCAAAAACTCTGGAACCAATGCTTCTTGGGCAAGAAGATTGGGAAGGGAAAAATAGGGAATATGTACTAACCATTTAGCCAGCCAATAAGTCAATTCTGCCATACGATAAGCGACTACCATCGGGCGTTTTAATAACATAGCTTCTAACGTCGCCGTACCCGATGCCGTTAATATCACATCAGCGGCTGCCATCGCTTCGCGTGATTGTCCATCTAATAGGGTAAAGGGCAAATCAGGTGCAATTTCAGCAATTTGTTCGATAAATAATGCTTTTAAATGCGCATTGGCTAACGGCACAATAAATTGTAAATCGGAACGCTGTGTTAATAACCAACGGGCTGTCTGCAAAAATGGTACGCCAAGTTGACGGACTTCATTGCGCCGACTGCCTGGCAACAATGCCACCCAGACACCTTGAGGCGGTAAGTTTAAGCGCATTCTGGCTGCTTGTTTAGAAGTTTGCAAAGGAATCTCATCTGCCAAAGGATGTCCAACAAATCGCACCTGTATCTGGTGACGTTGATAATATTCCGCTTCAAAGGGAAATAATGTCAGCATTAAATCACAGGCGCGGGCAATTTTACGCAAACGATATTGTCGCCATGCCCAAACTGAAGGGCTAACATAATGCACTGTCTTTATACCAGCAGATTTCAAAATCGTTTCTAAACCCAAATTAAAATCAGGTGCATCAATTCCAATAAAAACATCTGGCGGATGCTGTAAAAAATAATCACGCAAACTATCCCGACACTTTTTTAGGCGAGGATAATGTTTTAGGACTTCGACTAAGCCCATTACTGATAAGGTTTCTAAAGGATAATGACTCTGAAACCCGGCAGCTAACATTTGAGGACCACCAATGCCTTCAATGATAGCATCAGGATAACGGGTGCGGATAGCCTGAATTAATCCCGCCCCTAAAATATCCCCTGATAATTCACCTGCAATAATAGCAATGTGCATGTTAAAATTTATGAAGGTTTTTTTATACTAACTAAAGTATGTAGGTACGAAGAAGTATTTTAACTTTTTTGTAACTGCTCATTAGCCTTGAGATAAATCTCAGGGCTAAAATCTTAAGTCTGGTAAAGCAGACTAATTAAAAGACATTATACCGATTAAATTTAAGTACTTGATTTTATCGCTTTTTCTAAAAAATGTTAATTAAATCAATAAGTTGTGTTAAATCGGTCTAAACTCTAAAAAATTAGCAGGTTGCTACTTTTTTTAGTCTGTTTTAACAGACTTGAGCTTTTAGCTTTGAGATTTATCTCAAAGCTGAGTAGTTACACTTTTTTAAAAATACTATTTTTTAAAGAAATAGTATTTTTTATGCCTTCAAATAGTAAGTACTCAGTTAATAGAGAGAAATGAACGATTTTATAGATAAATTTTCTTCGATAGAACAAAGTCTCGTTCAATAAAAAGGCGAATTTAAATTATTCGCCTTACTTAAACGCGCAACCGTTTTTGATACATGGGATGTCATTATGGCATCAAAAGGTTTGCCAGACAACGACATGTCTGTTTTGAACGAAGTCATTGATAAAATTCACGCTGTACTTACCCGTAAAGAGAAGCTCAAAATCGGTGCTGTCACAAGGCTATCGCACTATAAGTTCTTATCTAATATAGCTTATAGCTCACTGCTGTTTTTATGCTCATAATTTATCTATAAAAAATGGAAATGGTGTAAAAAACAAAGTAAAATCACAAGAAGAGTCATCGAAGAACATTTTAAATCCTTGCCAGATCCAAGAAGAAGAACAATGAACCTACGCCACAAATTTTTTGATATTTTAATCATCGCAATTTGTGCCATAATTTGTGGTGCTGCAGATGGTTGGGTAGCTGTAGAACAGTTTGGTAAAGCAAAAGAGGACTGGTTTCGCGGCTTTTTAGAACTTCCAAATGGCAGCACTGAACATGACACCTTTACAAATGTGTTCAGAAAACTTGCTTCAGGGAAATTTGAGGTTTGCTTCATGTCTTGGACAGAGTCTATATCAGAGCTATTTGATGGGGAAGTTGTTGCCGTTGATGGAAAAACGTTGCGTCGTTCTCATGATGCTAGTTTTGATAAAAAAGCGATACATATGGTAAGTGCTTGGGCATCAACTAATTCTTTAGTGTTAGGGCAGATTAAAACAGAGGAGAAATCAAATGAAATTACAGCCATTCCAGAACGACTAAAAAGCTTGGAAATAAAAGGCTGTTTGATCACGATTGATGCAATGGGCTGTCAAAAAAAGATTGCATAAATAATAATAGAACAAGAATCAGATTATCTTTTGGCGGTTAAAGATAAGCAACCAAAGCTTCATCAAGCAGTACAAGATTATTTTACACAAGCAAATAAAGTGGCTTTTGAAGGATATAATGTTGATTATGCTAAAACTCTTGATAAGAAACATGGACGTATTGAATCCAGAAGTTGTTGGGTTGCTTATGATGCGCTCCCTCATATAGACGGTTCTCAAAATTGGGAAGGACTTCAAACGATTGTTATGGTTGAATCTGAAAGAACTGTAAAAGAAGAAACAACCATTGAACATCGCTATTATATCAGTAGCGCAGAAGATACTACAAAAAGTTTATTGGGTGCAAGTCGAGAACACTGGGGAATTGAAACTTCATTACATTGGAAGTTAGATATTGCTTTTCTGGAGGATGAATCAAGAATACGTAAAGGTAATGGTGCAGAAAACTTGGCGATTTTAAGACACATTGCTTTAAATTTACTGAATAAAGAAGACACGGCCAAAATTGGCCTGAAGAATAAAAGGCTCAAAGTCGGACGTTGATTCGTTACGAGTTTGGACGTGGAAAGTCGTCAATTAGAAACGGGAGCCTGTTTAAAAAAGTGAGTACTAATGGCTTTAAACTCGACTATCAAGTTTTTTATAAGTCCTTGATTTAGAACGAAATATAATTTTATATCTAAAAACTAAATAACCTTCAAAATCAATTAGTTGGAGATCGAGATGGAGAAGCGGGGCAACCAGGAGATTTAGTTTTTAGTGAAGAAGAACTAGAATGTTTGAAAGAAGTTGAGAAAGAATACGGATGTGTGCATAGAGCAGAAGTCGCAACTAGGGGCCCCCCAAAAGCATCCATCAACAAAATATGTAAAGGGCTACACGCTAACATCATGCCCACCTCAGCTAAACCTGGCGCAATTTCACCAGATAAGGGCGTATTTTGAGCTTGATTCACCATCACAATGGGACGCATAGCCGAGCGTAACCAATCAATATGATATTTTTCCAGAGTGACAAAGGGTTTTAGACCGGAAAAAGCCTCGGTTTGATCATCAGGAAACAAAAGAACCAAGGGTTTATGAGGACGAGGTTTAAGCTGTCGTAAACGTTTAACGGCTTCATTATGGCAAGCATCACACATTAAATGATAGTCCCCTATTCCCTTGATTGCAACAATGTCGCCAGCCTGTAAAGCTTGTCAAGCATTCAGTGCCGCCTCTGTATTGTTAATCCAAATGTCAGCCCTGGGTCACACACAGGACTGAAACCCATTGAGGCGTAGCAATTCAACTGTCTGGCAGGAGGCAATTTTGGGTTTTGCTAGAAGGGGTGCTTTGGGAAGTAGAGCGTGAGCAAAAGCTGCTAGAAGATGGGGATGACCTTGAACCACAATTTCGACTTCTCCCAATTAGTTTTTGAGCCAACCGGATAATTGAAATGTCGTAGCCAATCTATAAATGTAGGGGCGAAATCCGACTCCTTGAACTTGTCCATTTAGAATCCAACGTTGGGTTTTCACTGTTTTTGTTGTTTTTTGTCACTATACTACAAGTAATCTAATTTTGGCGGTGCAGTACTACTTCGTATCGGTGCGCTGGCAGGGTTTTGCAACCTCCAAAACTAGGGCAGAAATACCCTTTTTTGAAAAAAGGGTATTTCTGCCTCAAAAAACTTAGCCATAAAAAAATACGACTTTAAAAAAATAGTATTTTGGGAACTCACCATATGCGAACAAAGCATAATTTATGGAAAAATGCCTTTTTCTTATAAGAAAAAAACAATAACATTAGATGTTAAATTCGACAGGCTCCTAGTCGCTTTGCTTAACTATCTGAGTATCAGCATTCCAATATTGCCATTGTTGGGTATGCTTGCCTGCACGGGTAGCCGTGTGGATAAATAGCCCGTACTGTCCTTGCTTGCCTTTTTTGGCTCGGTGGTTGGTCGTTGTATAAGTTGTTGATTTCTTAACTCCTTGATTCATTTTCATTTTTTAATCCTCATGTCATGCTTACGCACAAAATTTTTTGGCTAATTCAAATGGGTGACTCATTTTTGATGTCACCACAAAACATTATAACAGCACCTGTGTTCTGAACATATAATATCTTCTATTATCCCACATCGTACCACAAAAAATTTCCCCCATGAATACTCGTGCGGGCAGATAGTCCGTACCGTGATTTGTTGTGATGCTGTTTTTCGGCTCGGTGAATTGTCGATTTTGTTTGGGTTGTGGACTTCTTAACCTCACAAGCTTTTTTCATTTTTTAGTCCTCATGTCATGGTTATACAAAAAAAACTTCATCTTGAACGCAGGTAAATGGGTGACTCATTTTTGATGTCACCACAAAGCATTGTAACAAAAAAAAAGCAACCCCATTATCCCATGCTTACAACCATCAAATTAAATTCACTTAAATATCTAATAACATACCCAACCTCAACAAACTAAAAACCAAGTTTTTTTAAAAACTTGGTTTCTTTAATGAATGGGTATATTATTTTTTTAGTGTATCATCATAATCCCCCCCTCCTAATCCATCTCCTTTAAACCACGAATAATACCCAGCACGGGTACTCGTGTTGGCAGATAATCCGTACCGTGCATGCTGCGTTTTTTTTGCACGGGGGCTTGTCGATTTTGGTTGGGTTGTGGATTTCTTAACCTTGCAAGTTATTTTCATTTTTTAATCCTCATAGTTGTAGAACAGTTACAAAACAAGTGACTTTTTATGAAAAAAGTGACTTTTTGTGATTTCATTGGTATGCCACATCTCAAAAAAAATTAGGTGTAGCGCAATGATGGATAAACTGCTTATCCGATACCAAGTCATCTCGTGAATTCTTGGCTACTTTTACTCAAAAGTTGAAATGAAACTTAGACTTAACTTATGCCTTGCCGAAGTCGTGCATTTTCAGGCTGTGGCTATTAGTTACAAAAGATAAGCATTTTATCGACGTTTTTATCACAATGAGCGATATGTTATCATGAAATTGAGTACAAGTCAATATATTTAAATGCAATATAAAGTCATTAAAAGTAAATCAATAGGGTGCAGTTTCTCCTGTCTCCCATAAAATTCAAAGTCACTAAAAATCAATTAGTTATTTGTTTTCGTGTTTTTACATGATAAATATAACTTATTGAAATATATAAATATTTATTTTTTGGGAGATGATAGGAACTGCACCAAATCAATAAGTGATTATTAACAACACGAAAAAAGAAATCTTTTTAAAGAAATCTTTTTTTTGAAAAAAAAAGGCATTCCCGAACATAAGGGAACGCCTTTGTTGAAATTAAGATAAGGAGGTATATAATGGCACTTATCCTTTCACTAAATAATTCTACTTTTCAAATATCTTACCTAAATAGACTTAATTTTTAAGCACTAATTCTCCTCAATATCCTCCTTTAAAATATGCTGAATACCCCGCACGGGTATTCGTGCTGGCAAATAATCCGTGCCGTGCTTGCTGCGTTTTTTTTGCGCGGTGGCTTGTCGGTTTTAGTTGGATTGTGGATTTCTTAACCTTGTAAGTTTTTTTCATTTTTTAATCCTCATAGTTGTAAAACACAATGACGTAAATACAATGGAGTCTTGTTAAATATCGGCATACATAAGAAGAAGCCAATAACTCAAAAAAATATTTAATCTTGAAAAGCCAATTCAAAAAACGGGTGACTTATTTTCAATGTCACCACGAAGTATTATAACATGAAAAACATACTGCCACTATCTCTCTTTTCTAATCGTTGTAAAGTCCTTCCAAATATTTATACCCTTGTTCCTTCGTCTGGATCCCCCTACACAACACAAAACCCAACCCCTCTTCACCACCCGCGACAATACCCGTATGGGCTGATAGTCCGTACCTTTGCTGCTTGCTATGGTTGGTTCGGTAACTGCTTGTCGAAGTTTGGGTAGTGGATTTCTTGATCTCTTGAGTTTTTTTCATTTTTAATAAACCCCTTTATGCTTATTTATTGACATCTGCTAATTTTGTCCCACTTTTTAGTAACAGTTAATCTGCTCTCCTCATTCAAAAAGTCCATCCAAATATCGCTGACCTTGTTTCTCGTCTTCGATCTCATTACACAAAATAAGAGTGGTACCAGCTGCGATACCCGTGTAGGCGGATAGTCCATACCTCTGCTGCTTGTTACCGTTGTGGTTGGCTCGATGATTGTTTGTCGATGTTTGGGTTGTGGATTTCTTAACCGCTTGAGTATTTTTCATTTTTAATAAATCTCCTAATTGTTTATTGATAATTATTATTATCAATGGAGCCAATTATTTAAATTAAAAAACCTGCAAAAATTCCAAAAATTAATAAACTCCAAAAAAGTGTTAGAAACGCCTTTTATCCTGGTGATTTTTCGATGTAACCTACGGAAAGCATTATAACACGAAAAAACCTTTTAAAGCAGCTTTTTCCCGAAAATGGCAACCACGATGTCCAGAAAAATAATTGAACCTAATGGTTATATTTCAATTCACAAAGAGCAAACACGTCGCTTTGTACTTACAATACGTTATGCCGTCAATTTTCTGTAGGGGCAAACCTGTCTGTTTGCCCTTTGATATGAAATTATTTTTCTAAAAAACTATAACACGAAAAAAAACTCTTTAAGGGTAAAAAATAACTTGACGACATTTTCATCGTACCCATCCTTTTTATGATGGTTTACCTTTACCAAAGATTTCCTGTAATAATTCTACCTTTTCCGGGTCATCCAGTCCATGACAGATGGTATTACCCGCCCGGATATCTGTGTGAGTGGATAGTCCGTACCTCCCGTGCTTGGCTTGGTAACTGCCTGTCGCTGTTTGGGTTGTAGATTCCTTCTTTTCTGTTTGAGTCATTTTTAGTTCCCCATGATTTAATGACAATAAAAAAATTAGGCAAATTGGCAAGAGTTAGTTTTAATTAAGAATTAATAAGTTTTAAAATGGCTAATTAAAAATAACCTTTTATGCCAGGTATCGAAAAAGGTTGAAATACATGGATAAGGCATTCCCGAATGGGAACACCTTTTTTGCCATTAAGATAAGGAAGGGTATATATAGTATAATTATCCAGAACAATTCTGGCTAACTATATCCTTTCGCTACTTCATACACACCACGTCTTCAACACCCAATACAATTACTCACTTACCACTACCAGCTGTAGCGGTATCCTGGGGTTCGCCCGCGTCACAATACCATTCATAAGCCCCCGCCCTGGTATCTGTGTTGGCTGATAGTCCACACTGTGCATGCTGCTGGTGTTGCTGGCTTTTTGCTTGGTGGCTTGTTGTCGATTTTGCTTTAGGTGTGAATATTTTAGCAATCCAAGTTATTTTCATTTTTTAATCCTCTATATATTACATTAAAGACAATGGAGTCAGTCTCGTTAACAGCAAACTAAAAGCAAATAAAAATGCCAATAATTAATAAACTCCAATTTCACGAAGCGTTGAAACGTCTTTGCTCCTGGTAACTAATTTTTCTACGTCACCACGGACGTATTGTAACACAAAAAAGGAAAAAAGCAAGCTTTTTAAAAAATCAACGAAATGGGTGACTTATTTTTAATGTCACCCAAAAGCTTATGCTAACCCGACGCGCAAAACCATGAATAATAACCTGCACGAGTAGCCGTATGGGTGAATAGTCCCCGTGCCTGCTGCGCCTGCTGGCGTTGCTGCGGTTTTTTGCTTTGGTGGCTTATTGATTTTGGTTGGGTTGTGGATTTCTTAACTTCATAAGTCATTTTCATTTTTTAATCCTCACGGTTGTAAAACACAATGACGTAAATACTATGGCGTTTTGTTATTATATCAATAATTAAACTCAAAAAAATACTTTGAAACAGTTACAAAAGAAGTTACTTTTTAGGAAAGACTTATTTGTGATTTCATTGGTATGCCACATCTCAAAAAAACTTAGGGGTAGCGCAATGATGGATAAACTGTTTATCCGATACCAAGTCATCTAGTGAATTCTTGGCGACTTTTCAAAATTTGAAATGAAACTTAGACTTAACTTATGCCTTCCGAAGTCGTGCATTTTCATGCTGTGGCTATTAATTACATAAAGATAAGCATTTTATCGACGTTTTTATCACAATGAGCGATATGCTATCATGAAATTGAGTACAAGTCAATATATTTAAATGCAATATAAAGTCATTAAAAGTCAATCAGCCATTCAAAAATGGCTGACTTAATGTCACCCATCAAAGCGTAGCTTATGCTCATAAGAAAGCAATCCTAATGATTGGCGATTAGTATATACCTTCTCGCAATCCATTATCTCCTCCTTCCGCCTCGGTGTCTCCCGCACAAAACCATGTATAAAACCCTGCACGAGTATCTGTGTTGGCGGATAATCCGAACCGTGCCTGCTGCTGGCGTTGCTGCTGTTTTTTTGTTCGGTGGCTTGTTGATTTTGGCTGGGTTGTGAATATCTTAGCAATCGAAGTCATTTTCATTTTTTAATCCTCGTATACATAATATAAAAACAATGGAGTCAGTCTCGTTAGGGATGCGGCAGCAAATAACCAACGCAAATAATCCATTTCAACAAATACTATTTTTGAAAAATAGTATTTGTTTGTGGCACTGTTCCTTAATTGATCAAAATTAAAAACAAGCAAATGTCAATAATAAATAAGTAAAATCCTATTTCACGAAGCGTCAGAAACGCCAACGAAATGGTTTATTTATTTTCAATAAACATTATACAGATTTAATTTAAGTGCTTGATTTCATTAACTTTACCAAACTAGGAATTTTAAGTAAATCAATGGGTTACATTAAATCGGTATAATGTCTAATGTCACCTAAGAGCGTATTTTAACACGAAAAAAGAAAAAAGCAACCCCGTCACTTAAAATATTTTTAAGAACATTTTTTCACTTTTGTCACTACCGGACTACCCAGAACATGAATAACTTTGATATCCATGCAGAGCAAATCTCCGATCTCCCCGCCTGCACGGGTACCCGTGTGAACGGATAGCCCATACTGTGCTTGCTTGCCAGTTTGGTAGCTATGGTGTGTTGTTGATTTTTCTTGAATCATTTTAAATTCCCGTGTGATGATTAAAAAAGATGAAGTTAAAAATCAAGCAAAATATAGTTATCCAGATAAATATTGCGACTTAAAAATTTGATTTTTTGCTGGACAAAACTTTTCTGGCTAACTAGTCTTCATCCGGAAACACCCGTAAAACCCTCTACGCTATAGCGAAGGACTCCAAATAATGGGCATCTTGGAGTTCAAAACTTTAGCTTTGTGCATGTTTCCGAACTTAATCTATAGATTGTTTTGATGTCACTTACAACCTTAAATAAGCTATTCTGGTTTCAAATAAGGGCTTGCGCGTTAAATCAATCAAAAAACGAAACGTAAAAGTGTAGTGTATTGTAACATGAAAAAAAAGCCACCATTTTTTAAACTTAAACAATTAAGAATGTGCATAAAATAAAATCATTTTGAAGTTTCCATTTTTTGAAAAAAAACGGAAACCTCGAAAACTAAAGCTGTCAGATTTTCTTCGCTCGTTTTATAAATTATTTTGTGCATGTTCCTTAAAAAATAACTTCACGACATTGTACCCATTTGAACGGAAAGCTAGGTATGGGTAAACCATTAATATATAGTTTTTCAGATAAATAGTTTCACAAGGGAGAACACTAAGGGATAGCACCTACATCAAATATTTCATTGTAGGAGCAAGCCACCGCGACTGCCCTTTGTGAAACGCAGTAACCGTTTGGTTCAATTATTTATCTGAACATCTATAGGTGAAAAGCACACACAACTTGTTATATGAAAAGCACACAAAACTTGACTTCTTATGGATGGCAAGCATCACAATTACATCAAGCCCTATCAATACTTGCTAAAAAGGCCAGCTTACTTTCCAGTTGGCCCGAAACCTTGTCAGGCTATTATGGTCCTGCGGATAATAGCGTTATTGACCAATGGATGGTAGCCACTACTGAACAGATTGGCCTTAAAACTGAAATGGTAGAAATAGCTTATGGGGAACTGGAACGAAGAATACAACAAATCGGCCCGGCTTTGATTCACTTACCGAGTGAAACAACACCCTTGTTTTTGGCGGTACTTAAAGGAGGCAAAAAAGGCATCAAGGTCATTACGCCTAACTACAAAGTGCGGTACCTAGATTTAATAGAATTGCGGGATGTATTGGTTTCTGACTTGGAAGCCCCCATCGCTCAGACCATTGCCACATTACTCACCGAGGTCAATGTACCTGAAAAACGACAAGCTGCTACTAAAAAAGCTATTTTACGCGAGCAACTGGGTTCAGTACCGATTGGAGGCTGTTGGCTTTTGCGTCTTTCACCTGGGGATGATTTTTTAAAACAGATTCGTTCAGCCCGTTTGCCACGTCAGTTATTAATCATTCTTGGAGCGAGTCTTATTGGACAATTGTTAATGTTGTTGGGATGGTGGCTGCTTGGCAGAGGCGCATTAGAAGGGCATTTCGAGTGGGCTTGGTTATCGGCTTGGGCTTTGCTATTATTCACGGCAATTCCTGTACAATTACTCAGTGTTTGGATGGAAAACCGACTTTCCCTCGGTTTGGGTAGCTTATTTAAACAACGTTTGTTATACGGTATTTTGCAACTAGAGCCAAAAGAAATTCGCCATAAAGGTTCAGGGCAATTTTTAGGACAGGTGATGGAAGCAGCTTCCATAGAATCGCTGGCTTTGGGCGGTGGATTAGTCACACTGGTTGCTGTATTGGAACTCTTTATCGCCGTCGGCGTTTTAACTATCGGGGCTGGGGGGATATTTCACGCCTTGTTACTACTTGGCTGGTTGGCATTCACTGGCTGGCTGTGCTGGTATTATTACCTACATTCAAATAGATGGGTAACTATTTACCGAGAAATGACTAACGATTTGGTGGAACGCATGGTAGGGCATCGCACCCGTATAGCGCAGGAATCCCCTGAGCATTGGCATGATGAAGAAGATCAACTTCTGGAAAGCTATTTGCGCTATTCAGAACGAGTTGATCGTTTTAATATTATTATCAAGGGCATTGTGAGACGTGGCTGGCTGGTTGTGGGGTTATTAGGCGTGGTTTACACTTTTATTACAGCACCAACAGCCTCTGCAGCCTTAGCAATTAGTTTAGGTGGTATTTTGCTAGCTTCGCAATCCCTAGGACATTTTGTCACTGGCATAGCTAGTTTTACAGGTGTTATGATTGCATGGAAACAAGTCGCACCACTTTTCCATGCCGCCACTCGTGGTCAAGAAAAACAACCCTCTTCTCAATTCATTTTGTCAAGCCAAATTAAAAGGAAGCCGGCACAAGTGCCTGTTTTAAGCGCACGGAATTTAAGTTTCCGTTATCACGCCAATGCCGAGCCTATTTTGCAAGCTTGTCAGCTAGAAATCCAAAAAGGAGATCGTCTTTTATTGGAAGGGCCATCTGGCGGTGGAAAATCGACCTTATCTGCCCTATTAGCGGGTTTGCTGGTACCCGAATCAGGCGAATTATTATATTGGGGTATAACTCAGCAAAGGATTGGTCTCAAAGTTTGGCGAAAACAAATCGTGACGGCGCCACAATTTCATGAAAATCATATATTTACTGAAACATTTCTTTTTAATCTGTTGATGGGACGGCGTTGGCCTCCATTGTCGAAAGACTTGGTAGAGGCTGAAGCTTTATGTCAAGAACTGGGACTTGGTGATTTGCTTGAACGGATGCCGGCGGGATTACAGCAAATGGTTGGTGAAAGTGGCTGGCAATTATCTCATGGGGAACGCAGTAGGCTGTATATTGCTCGTGCCATTCTCCAACAAGCTGATTTGATTATTTTAGATGAAAGTTTTGCGGCACTGGATCCGGAAAATCTTAAACGCGCTTTGGAATGTGTGCTACGCCGTGCATCGACTTTATTGGTAATTGCACACCCATAATTAGTTATCAGTTATCGAACATGATAAGAAATCCGATTTTTTAGAAAAATCGGATTTCTTTAAGTCCTTTGACTTTAAAAACTAAAACATCAAGTATTTAATAAAACATTTTATTCCAGTGTGTATTTAGCCAGCAATACTGGTCCTCCTTCTTCTCCAGCCTCCAGTGTGTATTTAGCCAGCAGTACTGCTCCCTCTCCAGCATGGGTACCAGTGTGAACGGATAGTCCATACTGTGCTGACTTTGTTCCTGCCTTTGATTGCAGCTTATTATCAGATTGTGTTGATTTCTTTGCTTGAATCATTTTTAATTCCTCATGGTTTAACGTAATAAAAAGATGGAATCTTGTAACCAAAACAGGCAAATGCCATACTTGACTCCAATTATTAAATTTAAACGTTATAAACGCCTATAATGGGTGATTATCATTTTTCAAGTCACCCATAACAGGTATAATAACACGAAAAAATGAAAAAACAACCATGCTATTTTTTTATAAATAAAAAATCCCATCACTAATAACTAATAACTGATAACGGAGATAACTATGGCTACACCATTCTCACACACAACACGTTCACTCCAAAATAATAATGACTTCCTATCGCAGGCTGGGTTATTAGTTGCGATATTGTTTGCGATAATGTGGGGATACTGGTTTCTCACGGCTAAAATAACCTCTTATGAAGTCAGTCAAGAACTATATGTCACTGACAAAGAAAAATTTTTCCGTCAATTTTCGCAGGGCGAAGGAGCAAAAAGAGTACAAACCATTAGAAACCGATTGATTATTGCTCAATTTCCCCAAACAGCCCTAGATAATATCCAAATAGGGCAGGATGCATTGATACGTTTGGATGGAGATGATAAACTAACTATTCCAGCGACAGTGATTAATGTTAGGCAGACAGCGGGAAAAGCAATCGTTGAATTACGAGCCGAAATAGATGCCACCCTTCCAAATCCTTTTGAAGAAGGGAAAGGCGGAAAGGTTAGAATCGAAGTCGAATATGTCACCCCGGCAATCCTGGTGTTACGGGCTTCTGGAATGTTTACAAAAACGCCATCGTTATCCGCCAGCCCTCAACGACGGGATTGAAACAAATGATATTCGATAATTCTCCCCCTCAACGTCTATTTTTAGTACCCGAAGTGGTGCAAACATCAGCAATGGACTGTGGTCCAGCAGCACTAAAAGCTTTGCTGGAAGGTTTTGGAATTAACGTCAGTTATGGTCGTCTCCGCGAAGCTTGTCAAACCGATGTGGATGGCACATCCATTGATATGCTAGAACAAATTGCTAACCAATTAGGCTTGGAGGCGCAACAAATGATGGTGCCTTTGGACCATTTGTTCTTGTCAGAGTCTCAGTTATTGCCCGCTTTGACTGTAATACGTTTGCCCAATGGATTAACGCATTTTGTGATTATTTGGCGACAACATGGGCAATTTGTTCAAATTATGGACCCTGGCATGGGGCGACGCTGGGTTACTCAAAAACGTTTGCTTGATGAATTATATCTTCATATTCAAGCAGTTCCAGCAGAAGTATGGTATGATTGGGCAAGTTCGGATGGTTTTTGTGAACCTTTACGCCAACGCTTGGTGCAATTAAAAATTGACGAGGTGGACAGAGAACGACTGCTACAGACCGCTTTGGAAACACAGGATTGGAAACCGTTAGCTACCCTAGATGCGGTAACGCGCATGGTAGAAACTTTGGTTCGTACTAAAGGGCTAAAATCTGGCACCGAAGCAGCGAGTGTCTTGGAACGTTTTTTTCAGAAAGCGCAACACGCTTCTGCGGATAAAATCGATATCCCACAAGCTTTTTGGTCAACTAAAGCTTTGCCCAATGACGAACAACAAGTCTTATTCCAAGCAACAGTCGTTTTACAAGTAAGTGGTGTCAAGGAAAAGATTCAAGACGATGAAGAGTTAGATGAACCAAAACCCTTGCCGCCTGAATTGGCAGCTATCCTTTCTGAACCCGCTAGTAGTCCAGAACATGGAATTTGGCAGGCATTCAAAAAGGATGGTTTTTTGACTCCCACTTTTTTATTGATAGCACTCTTCATTGCAGCAATTGGAGTCACAATTGAGGCATTATTATTCAAGGGATTATTAGATATTGGTCAACATTTGGGACTCGTGGAGCAGCGCATCGGTGCAGTTGAGGCATTATTTGCCTTTTTTTTCATTATGTTATTATTAGCAATGCCGATAAATTCTAGCGTCACAGGTATGGGAAGACGATTAGAAAGCCGCTTGCGTCTCGCTTTTCTGAAAAAAATTCCGCGTTTAGGTGATCGCTATTTCCATAGTCGGCTCACTTCGGATATGACAGATCGGGCTTATGAACTAAGAATCATACGCACCTTGCCTGAGCTTGCTATCACCTTTTTACGTCTGAACTTTCAGCTAATACTGATCACCATCGGTATTATTTTTCTTAGTCCCGACAGCCTATTTTACGCCATTTTGGCAAGCGGGATGGTGATCAGCCTATCACTTTTTAGCCAATCCTTGTTAAGAGAACAAGATTTGCGCTTCCGCACCCATGATGCTGCTTTGAGCCGTTTTTATTTGGATGCTTTATTAGGATTGGTACCGATTCGCACACATGGGGCTGCACAGGCACTTCGTAGTGAATACGAGAACTTATTGGTTAATTGGACCAATGCCGGTTTGGATTTGGCACGGATACGCGTGTTGATTATTGGTGTTGAATCGCTGGTGAATACAGGTTTTGCGGTGTTGATTTTATTTGATTATGTGGCGCAAGGTGGTGAAGCCAGCGGTGTTTTAGTTCTTCTTTATTGGGTACTCCAATTGCCAGCACTGGGGACAGAGATAGCCAGTACCGCGCAACAGTATCCGATGCTCCGTAATCGGGTACTCCGCCTATTAGAACCTTTGAATGCCCCGGAAGAAACGGAAATGTGGTATAAAGAGCAAACACCGTCTTCGCAAGTCAGTAAGACGGACCAAGGTGTTGCTCTTGAATTAGACAATGTCACTGTCCAAGCTGGTGGACACCTTATATTGCATGAAATTTCGGCGAATTTTGCGGCTGGTGAACATGTTGCTATTGTCGGTTCGTCGGGTGCTGGTAAATCAAGCCTAGTAGGGCTATTATTGGGATGGTATTATCCTGCTGATGGAACGGTTCGGGTTGATGGTGAATTATTGCAGGGAGAAGGACTCCATACTCTGCGTAAAGAAACGGCGTGGGTGGACCCCACAGTACAAATCTGGAACCGTTCTCTACGCGATAATCTTTACTATGGCATACAAGGTGCCGCAGCAGAGTCGCTGGAAACGATAATAGAACAAGCGGATTTGTTTGAAGTTTTAAACAAATTACTAGACGACGTAAAAACACCCTTGGGTGAAGGGGGCGGTTTAGTTTCAGGCGGAGAAGGACAACGGGTGCGTTTAGGTAGAGCTATGCTTCGACCCGATGTGCGATTGGTGATACTTGATGAGCCATTTCGCGGTTTGGATCGAGAAAAACGCCGAATATTGTTAGAACAATGCCGTCGCTATTGGCAGGAAGCAACGCTATTATTTATATCACACGATGTCGGTGATACCCAAACATTTGAACGAGTGCTGGTTGTGGAAGAAGGGCGCGTTATCGAAGATGATGCCCCTAAAACGCTCATGCAACAAGATTCACGCTACCGAGCTTTGTTAGACGCAGAAGAAGCAGTGCGTCGTGGATTATGGGAAAGTGCGGAATGGCGACATTTGTGGTTAGAAAAAGGGCAGTTACATGAAAAAGATATACTTAGTACGGACATAAATTGAAGTTTTTAAATAAAACAACCACAAGGAATTGCCCCTACGGAACCTTAATTTATGTAGGGGCAATCCTTTATGGTTGCCCAGTGGTATATTGGTTTCTTGCATCCAAAGGGCAAACTTAGAATCACGAAAAAGTCAATGGGGTCAGACTCGATTGAAATTATTTAACGGCATGTTTTTATTATAAGGCAACTCCCAAAAAATAATATACCCAAACCAAAGGGGCAACCATAAAGGATTGCCCCTACCGTCATTGAGAGTTTGTAGGCTGCACACCCACGCGCAAGCCCTGGGTATTTTATTTTTTGGGAGTTGCCTAAGTAGTAGAGGTGATAGACATTTATTTTGACTTTCTCCTAACGACTCTAAATCCAAAATGGTCATTTCCTCGAATTACACCAGTATCTTTACATTCTGCTGTAGCCAGTGATTGAGCCTGATCGTAATAATTCCATGAGCCACCTATCCGAATAAATGAACCATACCCTTTATCTGTGCGGTTTACACAGTTGAATTGGTTATTGTTTTTTGATTTTGACCATTCATAAACATTTCCTGATAAATCATAAACACCGTAAGGATTTGGTGCAAAGGAAGCAACGGGCTGAACATGCCCTTTATGTTTTCCAGGGAAATTAGAAAAATCGGGCTTCCTTTTTCCTCTTTTAGGGTACTCATCGTATGAATGACCACTATAAACAGTATTGTTGGTACCTATTGTTCCATCATGAGTTCCATATTGATATTTTTTTCCACCTTCTGCTGCCCATTGAAGCTCCTCAAAGGTTGGCAAATCATATCCATAGAAATCAGCAAATGCTTTTGCTCCGTAGTATTCAATATGATTAACGGGCCACCTTTTTACCTCTTCAAGTGAAGGTAATTCAAAATCTAAATCTAGATGTCCTACAAAAAGCACATCTTTATTGTAATCCCCTTTATCAAAAGTAACAACCTTCCGGCCCTCAAGTGATATTCCTTCTGGCCAAAATTCATGTAATTCAGCCCAATTGCTTATAGAATCAACGGGTTTGACACTATCTGCAAGATAATCTTGATTAAAATAAATATTCCAATCAATTTTTTCAGGGGCCGCTACTCTAAATATTTTATTATCACTATCATATTCAAGCATAATTCGATTTAATGGATTTTCCATTTCCCAAAGTTCAAATATACCATCCTGATCATGATCGCCTGTTACTCTTAAACCTAATAAGTCAAACATGCGTTCACCTTTTTCATCATAAACGACTTGTTGATTTTTTGATTTATGCCCATAAAATTTAAGTTGGTCAAGTTCCAAAGGAACTACTTTCCCAACCGTTATTTTATTTTCGCGCAATGCTGCGTTTAAGAATTCCACATATTGTTGATTGGTCACTTCTGTTTTGCTCATCTCAAAGGATTCAATATTATCCATATTTCCTGGAATATCAGCAAATTCAATTTTTGACTTTTCAGTGATATTAGAGGAATGACAAGAGACAAGTACTAAAACAAATAGAATACCAAGCAAAAAATGCCCAACGATGTCATGTTTTTCATTAACCATAGTTTTTATCCCGTTTTTAATTATGGCACCTTTCATATTTTTACAAAAGTTGTGAACAGTTTGCACCTTCAATTGTTATCCAAAAAATAATTAACCATTGCTAAATACAATCCTTTCGCCAAATTGTAAAAACAGCCCAATTTTTAAATTGGTAAAGATATTGAAATAGACAGCCATAAAATAATAATGCTAAACAATTATATGTGGGCTTTATCAAAAATATCAAGTATTTTTTCTTTTTCGGAAATCTTGGGTGTGTCTTACCCAACCCATTTTTTACGGGTAATGGGCATTAGCCATGTAGGGTGGTTTCGAGTTTTTGTGTGCATCGGCATTCATTTCCTATCAGATGGCCTTTGTAAATTTTTTTCGGTTTTAAGGAACACGATGTCGGTGATACCCAAACATTTGAACGAGTGCTGGTTGTGGAAGAAGGGCGCGTTATCGAAGATGATGCCCCTAAAACGCTCATGCAACAAGATTCACGCTACCGAGCTTTGTTAGACGCAGAAGAAGCAGTGCGTCGTGGATTATGGGAAAGTGCGGAATGGCGACATTTGTGGTTAGAAAAAGGGCAGTTACATGAAAAAGGTATACTCAGTACGGACATAAATTGAAGTTTTTTTCATTTAGTCAAACCTGACAGGTTTTAAAAACCTGTCAGGTTTCAAAGGGCAAACTTAGAATCACGGATAAAATACAGCTAACCAAATAACTTCTTCACTTGTCCATTCAACTTTATGTTTTGCATAAGCCTTTATATTGACAAAATCCCCTTCATTGAGACGAATAATTTTATCACCCAACTCAAATCTTAATTTAGCCGATCCTTTTAAAACAATTTTCGAGGTTTAAGTTTTTCTTCAAAAAACTTAAACCTCGAAACCATTCATTTTCAGTTTGATCATACCAAAAATTATGTGCTGATTTATGTCCTTGTGAAACAATTCTCTCAATTCTAACGCCATTGGAATTGACTAAAATGTCTGTCAGTTCCTCAGGTAATTGTTTTGGTATGTTATCAAATATGTTCATTATGGTTATTCTGGTTTCCCTAAACATCGGGTAGTCCCTACAAAAGCAATGGAGGTCTTATAAATCAATGAGTTACAAAATATCGTTCTGAAATGTAGGGTACCAAAACGGGTAATACCTTGGATTTTTCCCGAAAAATTTGGTAGCGATCCCACCAAAAATTAATACCTCCAAAAGTAAACGTAGGGTGCGTCCCACGCACCGTTTTTTTAGAGGAAAATTAATGATGATTATTGTGCCGGATGAGGGTGGTGCGTAGGACGCACCCTACGCTTGCTGAAACTTTGATTTAGAAATGATAAAAAGGGAAAAGCAATGAAAATTTTAAATTTGGGGTGCGGAAAAAATCCAATGATATCAGCCATTAACATTGACATATTGCTCCATCAAGGTGTAGATGTGGTAGCAAATGCAAATCAATTACCATTTCCACCTAACTGTTTTCAACAAATCTTTTCCCATAACCCTTTTCGATATAATCCCATTTCTCAAGCGGTTGCAGAAGTATTAGAACCAGAATGAATTATTTATGCTAGGATTTGAACAAGTCAAACTGAGTTCTGTGGAACCTTCGTTAATCATTGGCACACCGAAAAATACAACCGGTAAATTACTTGATACCAGTGTAATGATCCAAGCCCTATTTAGGAGGAACAAATGACATACCTATTAGATATAACTGGCAATCAATTCGACTTTGTTGACTTTTCAGAAGCATCAGCTTTGATCAATTTAATTCCCAAATTGGGACATCAAATCGAATTGCATTTTTGGGGTATCACTTTATTGACTTCCCAACTGTGGGGGGAACCTTTGAAATTATCTGGAATAGAGATTAATTCCAATGATGATATCTATATCGCAGGCTATGCTATGGTTGTTTTTCGTGAAGTGGTGGGTGGCGAATTAAAAGTGACGCTTTATGATCCTGAATCGCCGGATTCCTTTTTAAAAAATCACCATAATCAACCGGTTATACTTCAGAAGCGTTGGAAATTTAAGTCCGCCGATTTTCTATATGAGTTAGATTGTGTTTCAGAATGGCCACCCGGTGCTTGCTATTTAGCGTTAGCCTCAAACGGACTTGCCCAATTAAAATTTGAGGTATCTGATTGTGTTGAAGCCCAACAATTTGTTTTAAACCCTGAGAAATACAGTCGCCCTGGTTGGAAAACATGCTCAATCCCGCATTCCAATAGAGAACATGAACTTGCTTTCGATTGGTGGTGAAATTTTTCTCATTCCTACGCGCCTACGTCACTGCCATTAAGCCAGGAACGAAGACGCTAAAGCCGTTTCCGACATCACCGGTATTCAACTACAAATGGCTGGCAATGTTAATACCCCAGTCATTTTGGGCGGTTTTCCAAAAATAGCCCTTAATAAGTATATCGGACAATTAGTCCGTGCAGGGCTTTCAGTCGCTGTTGCTTTACAAGTGAACGTAGGGTGCGTCCCACGCACCGTTTTTTTAGACGAAAATTAATGATGATTATTGTGCAGGATGAGGGTGGTGCGTAGGACGCACCCTACGCTTGCTACGTCCATTTCGTTTCAATTATTTTGAATCACTTGCGAGTACAACCTTTGTATTGTTGATCGTGAATTAACCAAGTGCCTTCACCCTTGTGTAAAGTAAAAGTATCAATAGAGCATGTTTCTCTTCCATTTTTCATGTGGTATAGAAGCCTAACCTGCACCCTATTGGAACCAATTGCCCTTGCATTTTGGAGAAATACCCTGTCAACTTTTCTATCCCACCAATCCACATAATTATCAAAACCAACTTTGTTCCTTAAAGACATCGAAAGCATATTCCATGTGTTAAAATAGGGTACCTTTTTTATCTTGGTGTAGTATTCTTGGATAAAACTTACAGGCTCTAATTCTTCTGGAATATCTGGTTTTACTATCGTCACAGGCGGCTCTAAACCCGGTACGGGTGCAGGCGGAATAATTATCACCGTGCTTCCACTACCAACCACGAACACAAAATCTCCCCGTGACAATTTATAATCCTGAATTTTCCCATATTGCGGAGTTTGCTCAGTATGTTGTGGCACTTTATTCCACAAATATAATCCTAGTTCTTGTCCAGTCACGTAACCATCTTTATTTGTATCGCCAAAGCCATGACGTAAAGCATCCACAAAAACTAGCGCGAACACGCTTTGAGCCGGCACAGTTTCATTAGCACTGCCGGCGGTAATAAATTGACGTACAGACAAGGCCGCAGCTTGACTTATTTGTGGTGGTATTTTCGGCAAATCCTTCGCCTTAAACACTGACCCCGAAAAACAACTATCGAATAAAAACAAAACATGTTTTGCCTCAATCCGCCGTGCCCAAGTAGTAAGTTGATTCATCTCCAGCGCTTTGCGTAAAAATGCCCTTTCATCAAAATTGGGATTAGCGGCATCAACCGGAACAATATAACCTTTATCCTTGCGCGTATAGCCATGCCCTGAATAAAAAAACAATAGGCGATTATTCTCCTCAAAACCATACTGATTGATAAACCGGTTAAAACGTTTCGTCAAATCCTCGGCATTGAGATTAAACGACATCTCAACTTTAAAACCTTGCGACTGCAAAACTTTCTCTACCTCCCGCAATTCACCGGGTATGGTTTCCAAATTTGGCCAACCATTAGTATATTGGCTTTCACCAATCAACAGCGCGTAACTACCTGAATATGAAGATAATATCCGCGAGCCAACTGCATCAGATGCTATCCCACCCGGATCACGTCCCTCAGCTGCGGCATTATTAACCGACAATGTTAATCCAATCATCAATAGCATTAATAACCGGTTATGTGTTAAACTCAAAAAGTTCATGACATTTTTCTCCTCCTTAAAATAAATTACAAGATAATGTTAAATCAGTTTAACATAAAAAGGGATGGTGGGTGCTACGCTCGCTTGACCGTCGTTTAGTTACAGTTGCAAAAGAGGTAAATGTCAAAATCATAGAGGTTTAATCATGAACGTTTATACTTTATCAGAAGCAAAGCAAAACTTACCAATGTTATTAGAACGTGCCCTTTTTGAGGGAGAAATTCAGATCAAATACCGAGTCGGTCAACTTTTTGCTCTGAAACCGGTAAAACCAACCCGTTCTCTATTAGATATTGTCGGTGTTAATATTAATTTATCTAGGAATAAGATCGTAGATGTTGTTCGTGAAATGCGCGAAAAGCATTAACAAAGGTAAGCACCCTACGCTACATGGATTGTATATAAGAAGGGATTGGATTGTGGTAGTATCCGGTTTAAATCCTTTCTTATATACAATCCATGTAGTTAAGGTTTTAACAAACTCGGAGAATGAATCCATTATGAAAGAAAAATTAAGGACCATCGTTACTGGCAGCATTATTGGCTTCTTATGCTTTTCAGGATTGGCTACCTGTACCGCCGTGACACCTGTTTTGGAAAGAGGCTTCGCAGTGAAGCCTAACATCGGCATTGACATCAAATATGTCTATCGTCACAAAACGGAAAGCAATTTTAACACTTTAACCAATGACACGATTTTATATTCTGGTGATCATTACAAAATCATCTTTACCCCCACCGAAGAAACTTACGTGTACATTTTTCAGCAAGGTTCATCTGGCAACATTTATCGGTTATTTCCGATGGCAAGCTTTGCAGGGGTGACGGTTAATAATACTAATCCGGTACTACCCGGCACCGAGTACCATATCCCGGCTAAAGACAAGTCGTTTTTCTTGGATAACCAAACTGGCACGGAAAAGCTTTATTTTATAACCTCGCGCCAAAGAGATCAGCAGCTCGAAAATCAATATCAACAAGTTCTCGTCGCTCGTGGTGACAAAAACGCTAATAAAACCCAATTGGCTCAAGCCGAGTTAACAAAGTCAATTAAAAAGAGAGATCCCGGCGGGATTGAAAGTAGCGCAACTCAAACTGAGATATTTACTATTTTGGATAATGATGGTAGAGAATTTAGCGTGATTCGAGATCGGTTAAAAAGTTGTGATGGGTGTAGGAGTGAAGTGACTTTTCAGCATAAATAATTGGAGTGTGGTTATTATATACAAACCTGACAGGTTTTTTTAACCTTTATGGTTGCCCTCACAGAGAAGTCAAAATGTAGGGGACCGGCAACGTGTTTTTTTTTCCACACACCGGCGTTGGAACCAGAAAAACGTCTTACCCCTGTGCTTGTCGGTTGCGCCACCACTTGAGTTATTTTCTGCCCTACTGTAATCAAGCAGCAAGAGAATGGACAAGCGAAGAATTACGGTCTAAACCGACAGAATTTAAGGTTTCTAAAGGTTTGGTATTCGACTTGCGCCCAACACGCCTCAGTCGCTGTATTCTTTATACGATTCCTTGGTATTTAAGCACTGGCACAAAGCTACCCCCAGTTTTCGGCGGGCGAGAATTACTCACCATCCTATCTGCCAACAAAATCCTGAACTTAAAGCCCACTGGTAAAAACTTGCGCGACAACGTCACCATTATAGGTGGCAGCTATATAGCCAGGTAGGGTGTGCAAACGTGTTTTTGTGTGCATTGGCATTCATTTCGTATAACATAGTATAACATAGTATTTGTAGAGTCATTTTCGGTTTTAACGAAATGCCGTTGCACCAAAAACACGTTAGAAGCCCTACCTGGCTATTCATCAGCATCTCTGAACGGCTAAACGAAAACCAAGTGTGTGTAAAAACGAATTAATTTGATATAAATCGGAATTGGGCAGGCGTGAAACCTTATGATTAGTCTCGTCTTGACTGAATTTTACCTTTTCAATCAGTTGAGATGTAACGGCTTGTGCTTCAGCAACCTGTTTCAAAGCCATCTGGAAGGCTTCTGGATCGTCATCTTCAAATGCAGCATCAAGATATTCAGCGGCTTCTTGAGGATCACGGAGTGCTTCTATTAATTCTACATGATAACTTTTACCCATTATTTATTACCTCCATAATCATGCCAATAAGTTTTGGCTTTACGAATATCTACCGTTTGTGTGCTTTTATCACCACCACACAATAACAAAACGATTGTCAAACCCACTTTTCCAAAATAGACTCGATAACCGGGACCATAATCAAGACGAAGTTCATAAACACCTTCACCTACTGACTTACTATCACCAAAATTGCCCCGTTTAAGCCTATCAATGCGGACACGAATTCTGGCACGCGCTTACTATCTTTTAATGATTTAAGCCAAATAGAAAAAGGTATTTTACCCTCTTTCGTTTCATAAAGCTCTATTTGTATTTTATCACTCATATTCTTATGATAAAAACATTAACGATATAGCCAGGTAGGGTGGGCAAACGTGTTTTTGTGTGCATCGGCATTCATTCGTATAACTTCGTATAACATGGTATTTGTAGAATCATTTTCGGTTTTAACGAAATGGTGGGCAACAAAAACACGTTGCCCACCCTACCTGGCTTGTGGTTCATTAAATAATACTGCCGCAATAGTTATGTAGGGTGGGTAACGTCTTTTTGTTGCCCACCATCATCGGTTAGGTGGGCAAAAAAACACTTTTCGAGGTTTCCGTTTTTTGAAGAAAAATTGCCATTTCTGATAGCAAATTAAGTTATCAGTCCATTTCTGTCATAGGGGTGCAGAAAAATCTTCGCCCAACTGCACTAGCTTTTCCCATAAATGCGCGGCATTGGGAGTCACTTCCGTTTTATTCGCGGCATCGGTGCTTCGATGGAAAGCATAAAGAGTTAGGCTAGGATTATTAATGGTTTCTTGAGTCCTGATAATTTTACATATTATTTCAAATCCAAAGCTTTTGGGATTTTTAAAAACGTTTCCGGATAGATACAAAATGATTTACAATATCAAATTGTATTAAATAAATCAATATTGCTATCAGCTTTTTAATTCGTTATCATTTCACGGTGATATGGAAAACATTCGTATAGAATTAAAATATTAATTTCTAATTTTAACCTATAGAGGTTCTTGCAAAACTCTAAAAAAAGAATAATTTATAGTATCAATCTATAGAGTTGTGATATAATACACATAAAAATTAACTCTGTCAAGAAAAAATGATGAATAAACTAAAAGAAACATTATCAAATTATTGGTTAACCATCCAAAGCAACTTATTTCCATGGTTGCA
>Ga0190358_1000003_pt1 | contig 144423 bp, 123 predicted proteins | sample 48721812_MG_FD_161666 | JGI IMG/M metagenome (GOLD analysis project Ga0190358, IMG submission 161666) | Hydrothermal vent microbial mat bacterial communities from Southern Trench, Guaymas Basin, Mexico - 4872-18-1-2_MG | ecosystem: Environmental > Aquatic > Marine > Hydrothermal vents >... | reverse complement strand
ACTGCAAAGTCTTTTGAACCAAATATATAGCCATCTTTGCTGGCGGTAACGGTATAGTTGCTTTCAGCAAGATCGGTGATTTCCCAATTACCAGCGGCATCGGTGAGGGCAGTTTTATCGCCGATTTGTACTGTGACACCGGCAACTGGGTTGCCTTCTTTGTCAAGGATAATACCGGAGGCGGTGTAATTAGCGATTTCTTGCACATCAGGTTTACCATCGCCATCAGTATCGCCACTGGTTGGGTTGATGCCTTCTTGAAATTCCCGTAAATTAGATACGCCATCACCATCGCTGTCAGCGTTACCATCTTGGGTTAAATCACCTAAGAAGTATGTTTCCCATTCATCTGATAGTCCGTCGTTATCAGTATCTTCAGTTGGTGGTTCACTTCGTTCATTGGCAACGATTTCTAACTGATAGTCTTCACCTTCGACATCGACTTCAATTCCTACCACTTCGACTTGCCAATCACCGGTTTCTTCGCTTTCGACTAGCCAGTATTCTTCAGTATCGCCTTCGTGGACTTTAAGCACTTCTGGGCTGTCTTGAGTCAAAGTTTGACCGGAAGGGGTGGTAATTTTTAGGTCTAAATCACTGCCGGGCCATCTAACTCTGAATATCATTGGCCCACGCATAATACGATTAATGGCGATAATATGCGGTATCGCTTGGTTGGGATGAATGCGACCAGAAATCAGTTGCATTACCCAGTAACGCCACCACCACCATAAGCCGGGTTGGATGACGAGATTATGGGTTGGACTGCCAATGGCATTGGGGGCGGTAGTTGTGAATGTGCCGACGTTAAACCACCATGAGGGATACATCATGGCATTGAGGGTTGCATCGTCAGTACCGCTTGTGGGTGAAACAGTTAACCGATTGGCTTGGATTGTCCAGTCCATTTTGCAAGTGGTTTTGTTTTGCAATTCAAAGGGCGTTTGAACTTGCCACCAGTGGAGAACTCGGTATAGTGGTTCGACTGAGAGTTCTGGTTCGCAGGGTTCTTCAGTACCATCATAAAGTTGCTTGATTTCTGATTCGGATAAAACGCGGTTGTAGACACGAAGATCATCAATAATGCCATCAAATGTTCTTGAACTAGCAAGACTTGTTCCATGATTATGCCAGTACGCCCCTATTAACATATCATAAGGATTATCTAACGTTCCTGAATGTTGCACAGTAGATTCATTGACAAGAACACCGTCAATATAAAGTTTTGTATATCCACCATCATAAATAGCAGAAACATACTTAAACTCGTTTATAGGTAATGTGTAGTTAGGAAATTTTTTAGGATTATAACTTTCATTATGCACAGCAACAGGAAATATAGTACTTCCATTAGTAGTAACACCAGCACCATCTGGGGTAGTAGAATGTATGGCAAATCCTCTGGCACTACCATTCCAAGAGTATTTAGCAAGAATTGGCATTCCTCTACCATTTGTGGAAACCCATCCAGTGATAGAGTATTGTTTTTCAAATTTTTGTTCAGGATTTGGAACTCTTATATAACTGAGATTGCCATTGAGTTTAACAGCTTGTCCAATCTTCCCTTCAATATACTCAATTGTACCATTTTCAACACCATGATTCCCATTTCCACTCCCATCATTAGCATTTCCATCAAACGGATAGCAAGCCACTAAGCCTTCAGTAACTCCGGTGCAATTGGATTTAGGCGAGCGCGTACTTCTTGGTGCGTAAAATCCCGAATACAGCACATTGCCATTGGCTGTGCCTTTTTTGGTGGCATTTTGTCCAACGGTTGCCACCATTTTGTAGTTGGATGAGTTGCTCTTATCACCGCCGTTGCTCAAGACATCTTTGGGCATGGTATAATTATCACTGCCTTGTTCATGGGCAGATACTATGCTGAAGAATGCCAACAGGGCAAGGATTGATAAGAGACAACGTTTATTTGTTGTCAATGTCATTTTATTAAGTCCTCCTTATAATGTGGTAACAATTTTACGGCAAAATCTGTGAATATACGTTTAAATTCTGCATTGTTTTACCAGATAGTTTTAACTGGATATTGCTTAATCATTGGATCAGGTGTCAAAATGATTAAATCATGTTTAATGGCTTGGCACACTAACATACGGTCAAAGGGATCACGATGAATTTGTGGCAAGTTCGGGAGATACAATGTAGAAGATTCATCTAATGGTAAACTTTCAATTTGATGTAATTCCCTTTGTTCTTGTACAAAAACATCAGGCGTATCAGGTAATGGCAATTTACCCAGGGCATTTTTTACGGCAATTTCCCACGCTGAAACCGCACTTAAATAAACTTGATTTTCAATATCATAAAAAGTGGTTCTTGCCTTTTCTGAAAGTTCGGGCGCGTTAGCCACTATCCACAGAAAAGTACAGGTATCAAGTAGCAAAGCATTCATTATCTTTTGCCCTCATAAGCATCTAACAAGTCTTCTGGAAGTTCTTCAAAAAATTGTGGGGGCACTTGAAATTTGTCTTTGGCTAAACCGATGGGGCGCTGTGGTGAACGCGATACGACTGGTGTCTCCATCTTTGAAGTTAAGGTATTCTGTCGCAACAAAATAACTTTAATTTTTGCGCTATACCAATCCTGATAATTCGTTGGTATTTTAATAGTACCTTCATTTACATAAGAATTGAATTCAATGGCTTGCATTTAATTATCCAGATTGTTTGTTCCGTCTAAGACATTATTGTCATACGATTGAGTCTTATGTTAACACATTTTTTTATTAAGTCCTCTTTTGGGTTGGTAAATTATTGCCAAAAAGCTTGCGGATAATGGTCACGAATCACGGTATCTTTTGTGACTAATGTACCAAATCTTCGGGATCACCAATAATACAATCTCGTTCTTGCAATTTGCTTAATTTGTTGAATTTTAACGGAGCTGAAATTTGACGCTGCACCAATAATTGCTCAAACTTGATTGGGTGTATATCGGCTAATTGGCTCGCTTGTTCGACATTTAGTGCTTTTCTTTGCAGAAATAGCAAAGCTAATTCTCGTTTAATGTCAACGACTGACAATTGTGCCGCCTGTAAAATTTCATCTGGAATCGTCAGATTCATTATAAATATTCCTCATATTTAGCAAGCGTTGGGTGGGTAAAGGAACTAACCCCACCTTTTTACTTACTAATTCACTGCAAAATCCGTGAATTGTCGCGTATAGGGCGAATGAAAACCTAAGACGATATCTTCTTTTGGTACTCCTTTGGCGTTTAGTTCATAAGCCACATGCTTTTCTGTACCATTATGTTGTATCCAAATTTTGTCTGCTTTGATATCGATATGTAAAATACAGCCATAAGTTCGTCGTTCATCGTGCCAACCTAAATTGACTAATTGGTAGTGATGACGTTGAGTATCAAAAATCATTTCGACTTCAATCTCATCATCAGAAGCCGCAAGATTGGCATATTGTTCCAGCAATTCTTGAACATAAGTTTGGTACTGTTCTAATTGAGCCATTTCACAATCACCTCTTTTTTAATATCATAAACAATTAATTTCAGTTGATGATATTCAATTGCCTTTTGCCCAAATGGTAGCATGAAGAAATCATCATAAATTCCTGATGGAATCGCTAAATATAAGATCCGTTTTGGTTGCAAATCTTCTAAAGCCATTCGGTAATTCATAAATTGCCCCAATGCGCGGTGAAAATCTGTAATATTAGAATCCATCAGAAAACTTTTAATTTCAACCGCAATTTGCTCACCGTTTTTTTGGGCTGCAATTAGTTTTTCTGCCCCTAAATCAACGTAAAGCTCAACTTTGCCAAAACGAATAGATAACGGATCGTGTGTGATTGTCCATCCATCTTTTTGGAGTGCGTTCTTCACCGTATTATGAAAAATATCTTTTGCTGGCATTGATGTTAAATGCTTTCCTTTGAGTATGTTGAACTGAATTTCACGTCTGAATCAGAATTTACAGAATGATAGAATTTCCAGAATAACAGCATCATTTTAAATGGTTTTTAATTCTGTTAATTCTAAAATTCCGTCAATTCTGATTCAGACATTTATTGGCAAATTGCTTTTTCTGGATGGTCTTCACAGACGATGGCTTTGAGTGCGTCGTTTTGGGCTTTTAGCTCTTTGACGGCTTCGAGTAAGACGGCAGTCATTTTGTCATAAGCGAGGGATTTATAGCCTTCACTATCCGTTGAGACTAACTCCGGCAAAACCGTTTCTACCTCTTGGGCAATCATACCGATTTGAGTACCAGCATCTTGAGCCTTGTCTTTCCATTCAAAGCTTACTCCACGCAATTGATCAACCTTAGCCAAAGAGTTTTCCAGCGGCTGGATATTTTGCTTGAGGCGTTGATCGGAAGGGCTGACGTTGTTTCCGCGAATGGTGCCGGCTACATCCAGTTTGTATTGGGGACTTATGGTGCCAATGCCAACATTACCATTAGCTTTAAAAACAATATGTTGGATATGATTCTTATATACATTATTCCAACTGTGAATGATCAAATCGTCTCTGGAAACTGAACTATTATTCCAAGTATCTCCAAGAGAAATGTAAAAATGTCTATTGTCACTTGGGTTAGGAAATGTCGAATTGAATGATATATAAGGACCTATGCCAACAGAACTATGTCGTTTGTTTCCAAACAATGCAATTCCACCATAAAGCAAAGTTTTTCCAAGCTCTTGAGAATTATCATCAGGTCCAAGAAGTTCCAAACTACGTTCATATATCCCCACATGATCAGGATGAGTGCTTAATGTACGCGAAATTTTGAAAAGATTATTTCCACCTACAGAAATAACCATTTCTTTTTGACTTTCCTTAGTAGCTAATTTCTGAGTTATTATGGTTCCATCAACATGCAATTTGGCTTGTGGTTCTGTCGTACCAATGCCAACATTACCATCAGTGTAGTAGGCATCATTACCGTTTAATTGAAATAGACTACCACCATTCCCGCCGGGTGTCAAACCTTCCAACTTCTCCCGTTCTTCAACCGTGATAATAGCACCACTCCCAGCATCCGCGACATCATCCAACTCAGTCACGTTATGCCCAGACAAATCAGCGATTTTATCACCAGTAATTGTTTTAGCAGCAATTTTATCAGCAGTCACCGCACCATCAGCAATAGCCTCAGTTTCCACCGAATCCGCTTTCACCGAATCCGCAACGCCAGCCCGCATCGCAAAAAAAGCACTGGTTAATTGTTGACGCGGTGCCATTTCCGGATCGCTGCCTACCGTAACGCCAAGATAACGTTCACCCTCTAAACTGTCATCATCAAATGACGTGGTATTGCCAAGAATCAGACTAAATACACCATCAGTTACCTCTACATTTTGATGGGTTTCGGTCCATAATGCGCTGCCCCCTTGCGCGGCAGCATACAAGGCAACAGTCATATTGACAGTAGCATCTAACGGCTCACCATCCGTATTTTCCAAATAGCCTTGATAATTGGTTGTGACAGGCACGGCAAAAGCCAAACTGGAAATAAAACCAGCCAAAAGCCATGCAGGTAGCAACCGCCCAAATCGTACCCAATTGGTACGTTTATATCGAATCGACATAATTTAATGTCTCCTACCAGGTTAAAGTGTTTAAGTGTGATAAAAATACACTTGCCCTTGCCACACCTAAACTTAAAACAAGGGGAAGTTATCAGTAATCAATAATCAGTTATCAGTTTCAGGCAAAAGTTTTTCTGCCAAGCTTAAAAAAAGCTTGACAAACAAATAAGCCATCTTTATAATTCACCATACACTTAGCTAGGATAGCTTCCGAAACGAGAGGTAACCATAGAATGCCACTCTGCTAAGTGTTTTGTACCCCCTTAAAATTCTATAACTACTATGGGGTGTCACTTATGACCACTCAATTAATAAGCCGTGATTTTCACGGTGCTAGAATCCGCCAGCGTTCTGATGGCTATTTATGCGCAACTGATATGTGCCAGGCTGTTAGTAAACTGTTTGCTGATTACAAGCGCCTTAAAACCACTCAAGAATATCTTGAGACATATAGTTTAATTATGGGAATTCCCATAATTAAAATTATAGAAGTAAAATCAGGGCGTTATGGTGGAACTTGGATACATCCAAAAGTTGCTATTCATTTAGCTATTTGGTGTGAACCCAACTTCGCGGTTATGGTGAGCGAATGGGTTTATGAACTCCTAACCAAAGGTTCAGTATCACTAGAGCCAAGGTTAGAAGTTATTCCATTCGCCCAAGCCAAAGCCGAAGAAATTGCGATATATTGCAATTATTTGGTATCGAATCCCCGACTGCCGAAATCCAGCAAGCCCTACTTATTCCAACTGAAATAGCCAAACGGGTTGGTTTAAAAAGTGCCAGACCAGTTAACGTTCAGTTAATTGAATTTGGACTCCAAACCAAACACCGCGACGACAAAAAACGCCTTTATTATGAACTGACAAAAGACGGTATAAAACATGGTCAGTACCAAGATACCGGCAAAAAGCATAATTCTGGTACCCTAATCCGTACTATCAAATGGTACGAAAGCGTCTTACAATTCTTCCAAGCCCTGCCAGTTTCCAAAGTATTTAAACTCACATAAAGTCTTTTAGGTAACAAGTTACAAAGAAAGGTGGGTTGCAGCGAAGTCTGGTAGGTCGGGTTAGTGATAACGTAACCCGACATTGACTTATTAACTTGACTCTGAACAATGCCATCTACCCTTAACTCAACTTAAAAATGACTGATAACACAATTAGAATTCATAAAATCACTACATCAAAAAACTATCTATAGATGTTCAGATAAATAATTTCACAAAGGGCAACCATTCAGTCTTGCCCCTACCTGCGAATATGTTATCTGTAGTGGCAATCCCACGCGCAAGCCCTGTGAAATGATTTATCTAAAAAACTATATTAAGAAAGCTTTTGTTTATAGCAATCTTGTATCGTTCTGATGATAATAACTATAGCATTTCCCTTTTGAGTGAAGTACATCTTTTGTAGGGGCAAGACTGACTGGTTGCCCTTTTTTGTATCTCACCCAAACGAAAAACGCTATATATTGGGGGAGGGTTTATTTATAAGCAGTTAATACATAAGCCATCGAGAACGGCAATTGGTCAAATTATGGCCAATAGGTTGCATAAAAAGTGGTTAAGTTGGCATCAATAACCCAGGGTTTAAATCCTGGCGAACCCATTATTTCCGCATTGGGTGTAAACACTATGTCTTCTCCTTTTGCTTCTCTAAAAGCAAAGACGACCTGGCAATTCGTCGCATCTTCTGGGCAAGCACTTTTCCCTCCCATTGCCCTTATATTTGGCACCTTAATCACTATTTGGCATACGTCGTTTGATACTGAAACAATAGAATTAGCATATCCATCACATGACTCTAAAATCAAATTATCCATGGTGTGTCGTACGTTTGGCCAGATGTCTACCAATTCTGAACTGATTTGATATTTACCATACATGGAAAGACCCATAGCCGCTAAAATACCGATAATCGCAACCACAATCATCAGTTCAACGAGGGTAAATCCTCGTTGTCGCTTCCCACAACATTGCTTGAAAGCAGCCATAGTCGGTCCCAATTGATTTCTTTGCCGGCTTGCAGCCAAAGAATTATTTGTGTATAATTTCATAATCATTAATTTCCTATTTATGGTCGAGAAATAAGATGATAAGAGGTTGCCAAATTAGCGTTTCGACAACCTCTACTTTTATGCTATTAAAATTACTAATTACTAATGATTTAAGTAGGTACGCATAAATATTTTAACATTTTTGCTTTATGCTAAAGCATTGATTATTAACGAATTTTTATAAATAGAAAATGTTAAAAGACTTTTGTGGACCTACTTAATAGCATTCGAAATTTACGACAATCAAACCTTTCTAACTGCCCTTTAGGGCAATTAGCTTTTCATCAGTTTAATCACCATTAATTCTACCTGAAAAAATTTGTTTAAACTCAATGTTTAAGTTTTTAGTTTGACAATAATAACGACATGGATTGTATATAACAAGGGATTGGAGTGAGGTGATATCTAGTTTTAATCCGCCTTGAATATACAATCCATGTAATTATTGTTTGGCTTTACAAAGAACTTGAGCATTGAATAAAAGATGCCTAGCTTATTTCTTATAGTTAGGCGGGGTTTACAATTCCGTCTAATAAACCACGACGTTTTTTAAAATGGCTTAAATATAGCATATCATGTGCCAACTTTTTATCTTATTGATTTATAAGGAAAAACTATAAATTAGCGGCTATCCTGGATATAAAATTTTTGGGATTGTGCTGAAAATCAGCACATTTTGCTCAATTTTAGCGACTTTTAAAGTGATTTTTTCAAAATTTTATTCTTTCAAATCAAAGGGATAGGAAAAAAATGTGTTGAAAATCAGCACCAACTGCTGAAAATCAACACATTTTATCTTAACTTGTTGACTTAGGAACGTGCCTGAAATCACTTCGACAACTTTAGGGAGCATAAAATAGGGGACAGACCACATTTATTATCGAAGCAACCTTGGCTTTCAAAAGTGAATTAAAGGGGCCAGGGTCGAATTGTTTTTTTAAACATTACAATTTGTATAAAAATTCAAGATTAAAAATTAAATCGAGCCTGGCCCCTTTTCCCCCTCACTTTTCGATTTATCGCTATCAGGGCGAGGCTTATCTATTGTTTTTAGAATGTATCCATAATCACGCTTATGAAAAATCTCGCTTTTTACGTGGCGATACCACAATTGTTGAGAATAAAATTCCAGATATAACCGAAGATATCAAAGCGTCAACCCCATTAGCTTATATCAATCCAGATCACAGGACGATCCATTTATTAGATAAAATCCTTTCTTTTGATGATTATTTGGCGAGTATTCATATTCCGCAAACGAAATAAATGCCCTTTCGTGAATTTGAAAATTGGTTTATACGGCATCGTTCAGGCGAAACAGTTTTTTAAAACGCCCTTAGTCTTTTCAGTGCAAGAAGCAAAGGGCTTGGAATATGAAAATATTATTCTTTACCATTTTGTTTCTACTGATGAATCGCGTTTTCAAGAAATTTGTAAGAATGTTACCCATGAAGATTTGAAAATCGAAGAGTTGACGTATGCGCGGGTGAAAGATAAAAGTGATAAATCCTTGGAAATATTCAAGTTTTATGTCAATGCCCTATATGTTGCTATCACTCGTGCCATCTGCAATCTTTATTGGGTTGAAACGAATCCTAAACATCGTTTATTTAATCTCTTGGATTTGCAAGCGGTAACGGGGGATTTAGATAATTTACCTCAAAATGAATCGACTTTGGATGAATGGCGCAAAGAAGCCCATAAGCTAGAAATGCAGGGCAAGCAAGAGCAAGCTTTCGTTGAATTCTTAAATCCGTTGTACTCATCTAGTTAAAGTTTATTTAGCGAACATTCATGTTATATTATAAATCCGATTTTTTGAAAAAATCGGATTTCTTCCTACACGAAATTTGACAAAACTAAACTAATCAAGGAACTTATTATTTATGCGAGAGATATTAATTACTCTTACTGTCGGATTTTTTTTAACCATTAGTGGTTTAATGATTGAAAAATGCTATTTTGACAAAGAGAACTGCCCCATTAGTTGGCTACAAGCCGATAATACCAGCGACTCTGGAACGAAGCTGGTTACAGATGAATCAAAGGTGCTTAACCCTCTTGACTTCAAAATTAACTATATTTACCGTACAAATGGTGAAGGTGATTTCAAACAGCTCAAAAGAAATAGCCAATTGCGGTCGGGCGATCATTACAAACTCATATTTGAGCCGAGTGGTGATGGCTATGTTTACATTTTCAAAATGGATTCATCCGACAAAGTTCTTCGCCTATTTCCTAGCACCGATTTTGAAAATGCTGATCACAACAATATCAATCCGGTCAAAAAAGGACAACGATATTTTGTGCCGGCTGAAAGTGCGTCATTTAAACTGGATGACAACAGGGGAAAAGAAACTATCTACTTTGCTGTTACCAGCAAACCAGATACTCAACTTGAAAATGACTATCACACCCTGTTAGCCCAACAAGACACCAGTAGCATTAAGGAACTGAAAAATGCACGAAAAAACTGGCATACCATGATGAAAAAACGCGGTACCAAAGTCAATCTGGTTAAAGATACCAGCAAAATTGAGGCACTTATCAAATTTACTGAGCAAGAGCAACAATTTTCTTTAACGCCAAACTACCTAAAAAATGTTTGTGACGGTTGCGTGTATATTGTTAATTTCAAACATCGGAAATAAATGATGTCCCAACCCCTATCGGGGGTTGAATGTGAATAGCCACCGGTGGAACCGGTGGTAACCAAAACGGGAAGTTATTTGGTCGCCATTCCTAACAACTTGAAACCCATAAACATGAAACTCAGAAGCAAGTTATTACTCACAGCAATGGCAATTGGTTTTATACCATTATTGCTTATCGGCAGTTTTGCCTTATTTGAAAGTCGAGATGCCCTGTTAAATCAAGCATTTTATCAGCTTGAAAGTGTCCGCGATGTAAAAAAAGCGCAACTTGATGGATTTTTTGCTGAACGCAAAAGCGATATGCACGTATTGTTGGATATGGTGACTAATCTCCGCCAAAATGCCTTTCAAAAACTTCAAGCCGTTCAACAACACCAACGTTTCCAATTAAAAGAATATTTTCAAGAACGTTTAAACAACATTCGCGTTTTAGCGAAAAATTACCCACTAATTCAAGCGATCAAACAACTTGATGAGGCTATTGATAGCGATGATCAAGAGACAGAAAAAAACGTTTTGCAAGATATTAAAGAACATTTCGGCGACGAGCTAGCACAATATCATGATTATGGTTTTGATGATTTACTGCTTATCGCTCCAGATGGTCATATTGTATATACCGTCGCAAAGCGGCGTGATTTGAAACAAAATGTCTTAAACGGGTTTTTAAAAGATACCCATTTGAATCAAGCCTTTCAAAAAGGCTTAAAAGGGGTAGCCATCCAAGATTTTGCCCCCTATCCGCCAGCAGATAACCAATATGTTGCCTTTCTGACAGCTCCTATATTCCATGACAATGAACTGGTAGGGGTTTGGGCTTTTAGTTTATTGCCAAATGCTATTAATGCCATTGTGCAGAAGCGTGAAGCTATGGGAGAAACGGGAGAAACTTACCTGGTAGGTAAATCAAATGGGCAGAACTCTTACCGTAGCAATCGTATTGTTAAAGGCAAAGAGGCGCAATTAGGCACTAAAAAAAGCGGTGCAGATATCGACAAAGCGTTGGCGGGGCAAACCGGTGGTGATATTAAGACTGGAAGTACCGGTGATTTAGAGATGACGGCTTATGCCCCCTTAAAAATCCCTGATCTTGATTGGGCTATTATCACGACTATGAAGTTAGAAGAAGTGTTGGTACCTAAATTGCTTGATAAAAAAGAGGATTTTTTTACTCACTATATTCACCATTATAGTTATTACGATCTATTTTTAATTCATCCTCAAGGCAAAATTTTTTACAGCGTTAGACATGAGCCTGATTATCTCACCAATATCCTAACCGGTCAATATGCTCATTCTGGATTAGGGCAATTAGTTAAAAAGGTACTCCAAACCAAACAGTTTGGCATAAGCGATTTTGCCACCTACGCTCCCAGTGACAATAAACCGGCTGCTTTTATTGCCCAGCCGTTAGTTTCTGATGCTCATATTGAACTGGTAATCGCCTTACAGTTTTCTGACAAAGCGACCAATACCATTATGCAACAAGGTTCAGGTATGGGTAGCACTGGCGAAACTTACCTCGTTGGTAGTGATAAACTCATGCGTTCCAATTCTATTCTTGATCCGACTCATCGTTCAATAATAGCATCTTTTGCTAATCCAAACAAGGGGACGGTGGATACGCAAGCCAGCCGCTCTGCGTTAGCTGGGGAAACAGGTAGCAGAATTATTCAAGATTACCGTGGTGAACCCGTTTTATCTGCCTATACTCCTATCGCCGTGGGAGACACTACTTGGGCATTGATTGCTGAGATTGATAAAACCGAGGCATTTGCCGCCATTAGCAGATTGAAATGGTTAGGACTCATTGCGGCGCTTGTTATTGGATTTATTACCTTGATTTTTATTACTCGTGCGACTAAGCGTTTAATAACGCCATTATTATTGGTGAATGAACATTTGAAAACACTCGCTTTGGGAAAAGTAGTCGATGACGATATTGAATACCGTCACAATGATGAAATAGGTGAACTGGTTATATCCGTTCATATTTTAAGAGATGGCATGAAAACTTCCATTATCCAAGCCAATGCCATCGCTGCCGGCGATTTGAAGCAGGAAGTGAAACCGCTATCTGCACAAGATGAACTAGGTCAAGCTTTGGTGAATATGACTCATACTTTGCGTGAAACGACGGTGAAAAATTCGCGGGAAGATTGGCTCAAAACGGGGCAAGCTCAATTAAATAAATTAACCAGTGGAGAGCAGAATATCAATGAATTGGCAAAAAAGGTCATTACATTTTTAACCACTTATATAGAAGCAACGGTTGGTTTATTTTATTTGTTACAAAAGTCAAATTCCACTTTACACATGATAGCTAGTTATGCTTATATTGCAAACAGCAATATTCCCAATAAATTCGCAATAGGCGAAGGCTTAATTGGTCAAGTTGCATTGGAGCAAAAAGTTTTGCGCCGTCACCATTCCCCAGCGGAATATACCGCTATAATTCAATCTGGACTCGCAACGGCTGTTCCAAGTCATGTCATCATTTTACCCTTTTTATATGAAAAGGAGGTGAAAGGCGTTATTGAAATAGGTTCCTCTCAGGAATTGACAGAAATTCAAGTGGCATTTTTGAAGCAAGTAATGGCAAGTATCGGTATCGCTGTCAACACTGCTGAATCACGCACTCAAATGCAAGCTTTATTAAAACAGAGTCAGCAACAAGCCGAAGAATTGCAATTAAAACATAAGGAAATGCAGCAAACCAATGAAGAGTTACAAAGCCAATCTGAAGAGTTACAATCCCAATCGGAAGAGCTGCAAACCCAACAAGAAGAATTGCGCCAAACCAATGAAGTCCTTGAAGAACGTACTCAAGGTTTAGAACAACAGAAAGCGGAAGTCCAAAAGAAAAATCGGACTTTAGAAGTTAATCGGATTGAGATGGAAAAAGCTCAAGCAGAAATGGAAAAAGCCCAAGCGGCTATTATATTGAAAGCAGAAGAATTAGAATTGGCTAGTAAATACAAATCTGAATTTCTAGCTAATATGTCGCATGAATTGCGTACTCCTTTGAATAGCTTGCTTATTTTAGCTCAACTGTTAGCAGGGAATAAACAAGGCAATTTGACTGAAGAGCAAGTTAAATATGCTGAAACCGTGCATAGTGCAGGCACTGATTTGTTAACCCTTATCAACGACATTTTGGATTTATCTAAGGTAGAAGCGGGTAAAGTTGAAGTCCAATGGGAAGACGTATTGTTGGGTGACTTGCTGACAATGGTTGAACAAAAATTCCGTCATGTTGCTGAAGATAAGGCGTTGGCATTCCAGGTCACGATTGCAGACAATATACCGTCAACATTATCTACTGATGGACAACGTCTCAAACAGGTTATCAATAACTTGTTATCCAATGCCTTTAAATTTACCAATACTGGTGAAGTTAAAGTAATGGTCAAGCGCCCTGCTAATGTTCCTCTCTTTTCTGAAAATAACGTGCTTGAGGCAAGCAAAACAATTGCCATCAGTGTCATTGACAGTGGTATTGGTATTCCTAAAGATAAACAACAAGTTATCTTTGAAGCTTTTCAACAAGTGGATGGTACAACTAGCCGTCGTTACGGTGGCACCGGGCTTGGTTTATCCATTTCCCGCCAATTGGCGCGACTACTTGGTGGCGAATTGACATTAGAAAGTGAAGAAGGCAAAGGCAGCACTTTCACTCTTTATTTACCTATGAACTCGCCAAAATCCCAACCAAGTCATAACTCCATTTTGTCAAAAACGTCAGTTTTTAAAGATAATCAAGAAGATAGAACCCAAACTGCACCACAAGATTTCATTTCTCCCAAGGAGCCAATTGCGGATGACAGAAAGGATTTGCAACCCGGTGATAAATCCATTTTGATTATTGAAGACGATCAAAATTTTTCCAGTCTCCTAGTCGATTTAGCCCACAACAAAGGTTTTAAATGTCTAATTGCCGGGGATGGTATTACCGGTTTACAACTGGCAGAAGAATATAAGCCTCATGCCATTATCCTTGATGTTGGTTTACCCCAATTAGATGGTTGGACAGTGATGGAAAAATTGAAAGACAATCCCGCTATCCGCCATATTCCAGTGCATTTTATGTCCGCGGCGGAACAACAAAATATGGACGCTCAAAAAATGGGGGCGATTGGCTATTTACTTAAACCGGTAAGTATGGAACAACTTGGGGAAGCTTTCCAAAAGATTGAACTGTTTTTGACAACAACCCTGAAAAATTTGTTGATCATCAGCGATATTGAATTATACCAACAGAAAATTTTGGCATTGGTAACAGGTGAAAATATCAAAACCCAATTAGCAGCAACAATAAGCAATGTTTGCAAACAAGTACAAACGACAACTTATGATTGTATCATTCTTGACATGGATGTAGAAAATGGCTCTGGTGGCAAGTTGTTAGAACAAATGCAACAGGAAAAAGGTATCTGCCAAATTCCCATTATAGTTTACGCAGATCGTGACTTAACCCCAAACGAGGAGGCATTATTATTCAGATGTGCAGATGAACTTCCGATAAAATCCGTCAAATCACCGGAACGTCTGTTAGATGAAACCACCTTATTTTTGCATCAAGTTGAAGCTAACTTGCCAACCGAAAAACGCAACATGTTACGAATGGTACATGATAAAACCGCTATTCTCAGGCAAAAAAAGGTTCTGATTGTTGATGATGATGTGCGTAATACTTTTGCATTAGCAACGGTATTAGAAGATCATGATATGGAAGTTGTCACTGGCTCAGATGGTAAAGAAGGACTTGCCGTGTTGGAACAAAATGATGATGTTGCGATTGTCTTAATGGATATTATGATGCCTGAAATGGATGGCTATGAAGCCATCAGAAAAATTCGTGAACAACCACGCTATCGGCATTTTCCAATTATCGCCCTGACTGCTAAAGCCATGAAAGGCGACAAAACTAAATGTATTAAAGCCGGCGCTAATGATTATTTGGCTAAACCGGTAGACACTGACAAATTGTTATCATTAATGCGCGTGTGGTTGCATCGGTGAAATCGGTGGCTATTCACATTTAACCCCTTCTGGGTTGAAAATTCATAACCCCGAACAATTGATAACTGAATATAAAAAATGACAAAAAGCGAAAAACGACTTTCATACATTGCGCTGGCAATATTTATCGGCTATATATTACCGTTTCATTTCATACCGATAATTTATAAAGTTTATGATAATTATCGCCAATCTATTGAAAGATTGCAGAATAATATTTCAAAACGTGAAAAACTGGCAAGACGTGCCGAATATTGGAAAGCTGAAAATCAACGCGCTAAACAAGAACATGAAAAAATTGAAGTAGGCTTATTACAGGGCAATTCCCGTGAGTTAGAGGGTGCAAATTTGCAACGTCTCGTAAACGAATTGGCTGAAAAAGTGGGTATCACACTCAAATCCGTTGGCTCGCCTGATACCTCATTTAATACGGATAAATGGGTATTAGTCATTCAATCTCTGCAATTTGAAGCCAGCTCAAAAACACTAATGGAATTTTTAAAGGCTGTCAAAAATAATCCAGTGAAACTCGAAATAGTTAGTTTAGAAGTGCGTAGTTCTCGAAAAAAATTAACGGGCACGATAAAAATAACCGGCTTTGGTTTGGTGCCTATCGAACCAGAAAACTTATAAAGAATGAGTGAAAATATTCTTATGTAGGCTGCACACCCTTGTGGTTGCCCTGAGTAGTTACTACTTACATAAATTATGAACAATCTAACCTTACTGTTATTTACTCAATTATTATCTAAAAAAGGCGTTGCCCCGGTTGAAAATTTTCCAAAGGAAAGTTGCTTAAAGTTTTCAACTTTACCCGATATTGAAGATCGGGCTAAAATCCGCTTTATGTTAGGTCCAAATATTCGCTTTGAATTAGGAAAGGAAGATGAGGTTGCGCGGTTAATAAAACATTGGCGGGCTAAATTATCACCAGAATTAGATGGGGCAGATGAAGCAGGTGGAGTTGATCAATTAGATAATGAATATCTCAAAGATATAGCGTCTGATGCCCCTATTATTCGTATGGTGAATCATCTAATGGAACGAGCCTTGGACTCAAATGCGAGTGATATTCACTTTGAACCGGAAGAAAAATATTTAAGGGTACGTTGTCGGGTTGATGGCGTGATGGTCAATATTGACAATTTACCGGCTTCAGCGATTGCAGCGGTGTCTTCTCGTGTTAAATTGATGGCTCGTTTGGATATTGGTGAAAAACGTTTGCCCCAAGATGGGCGCATTCAATATCAAATGGGGGAACGTACCCTGGATATGCGTGTTTCAACGCTGCCTGGTGTACATGGGGAATCTATTGTACTGCGTATTTTAGATCGGGGCGATGTTCATGTGAATTTAGAAAAACTCGGGATGCCAGCCGATGTTCTGAAACCCTATTCGCGAATTATCCAACAGCCGCATGGTATCGTGCTAGTCACAGGTCCGACAGGGAGTGGAAAAACCACCAGTTTGTATGCAACGCTGGAAAAAATTAATACGGGACAACAAAAAACTATCACAGTTGAAGATCCGGTGGAATATCAGTTAGAAGGTATCACCCAAATTCATGTCAATGCGAAAATCGGCTTAAATTTTTCGGCTGGATTGCGTTCTATTGTGCGACAGGATCCGGATATCATTATGATTGGGGAGATTCGTGACCGCGAAACGGCTGAAATTGCAATTGAATCGGCTTTAACCGGACACCTCGTTTTTTCTACTTTACATACTAACGATGCAGCCGGCGCGATTACTCGTTTGCAAGATATGGGAATTGATTCTTATCTAATCAGTTCCAGTGTAATAGCCATTATGGCACAACGTTTAGTCCGCAAAATTTGCAAGAATTGTGCTGAAGAAGTGTCACTCACTGAAGAGGAAGCAGACTTATTAGGTATTAGCTTAGAAAAGCATCCTAAAATAATACGTGGAAAGGGTTGTGAACGGTGTGCGAAGACGGGTTATCGGGGACGTATTGGTTTATATGAATTACTCCAAGTTTCCGATAAAATTCGCCATGTGATAGGGAGTGGTGGAGATGCTAATCAAATTCGCCAAAAAGCGGTTTCCGAAGGGACACGGACGCTACGAATAGATGCGCTGCAAAAATTTTATGATGGCAAAACGACACCTGATGAAATTGTACGGGTTACACGGGCGTTTTAAATGTTAAATCTTGTGTGGTTTTGGTCTAAAAGAAATCCGATTTTTTGAAAAAATCGGATTTCTAGCTTTTGCCAAGTCTCAAACTTAACTATTCAAAGTCCAATTTTAGCCCTTCTTTCCTTTGGATATCGGCTACAGTCAGGGTCTAAAAAATCAATCAGTTCAACTAGAGCATGTTGAAGTTGTTTTAACTTATCAGCATGTTTATCGAAATCTTTTGCTAACAAGTCAATATGCTTCCGTAAGGGTTCAAACCAATTTAGCACTTCACCTAATCTGGAATCTAAAAAAAGATTACATATTTGATCTTGAAGGGTTGAAAGTTTTTGAGTCGTTTCCAGTTCACCTAGATCTAAAAATTGGATATCCTGCCGAATAATTTCAGTCCAAAATCGTGAAACCAGAGGCAATTAAAGCGGCAAAAGCTGAAAAAAGAGCAATGATGAGTTCAATATTCATATCTTTTTCTAAAATGGGTTCAATGTGATGGACCAATAATTGGATAATGGAACATTTGACCTGCCATCGCTTTAACTAAAGCAATGATCCCTAAAATGACTAAAGTAGAATGGCAAATAGTAAAATACAATATCACAATAACCCAAATGTAGGGCGAGTTATATCCCCCAGCCATAATAATAATTCCATTGACTAAGAGCAGTAGTAAACCCGCCCATATACTCGCTGAAAAGGCTTGCCTTAAATGACAGCCTGCCAATTCTGAATAATTTTCGTATTTAAGGTAAAGCCACATCAATACTAAAAAAGCAAAACCAGGAAGTACTAAGAGATTAATCAGATAGAGAGATTCAGCGATAATTGCCAAAGATTGACCTGGCACGTTGGCAGATTCTTGAACAGCCTTAGATTGCATAATCATTGTCTCACTTTTAAGTACGCTAAAATTTAATTTAAACCATTGTCTTAAAAATAAAAAATGTCTTCATTGATTTAGATCAAGTGATGAATTTAGGCTATTCCTAAAAAATAATACCAGTCAGGGGCAAACCCATACGCAAGCCCTGAGTAGTCACATTTCCTCAAACAAAATTAGCTAGCAACATAAGAAAAATAATACAAGCGACACTTAGCCAACTGACTTTATCAGTGAGGGCAAATTGGACGGGATCGTCTAACATTTGATGACGATGAGCTAAAAACCAAATCCGACTTATCCAATATAATAAAACGGGGCAAATTAGCGAGAGAATATAGGGTGAGCTATACAGTACGCTAACGGTTTCACTGTTGATATATAGTGCAAATACTAATACCGCAAGATAACCATTTGTGGGTCCCATACTGGCTATCATTTCTATATCACCCATTTCATAGCTACGGCGTTTAATGACTTTTTGCTTTGTCAAATGTAATAATTCTATATAACGTTTGAGGAAGGCTAAACTCATAAACATAAACATGGAAAAAACCAGTAACCATGAAGAAATAGGAACCAAGACGGCGATACCACCTGCCAAGATACGATGGGTATATAAACCCGCCAAGACAAGGACATCTATAATAAGTTTTTGCTTGAGGTAAAATGAATAAGTCATGGTGATTAATAAATATAAACTCAACATGCCTGTAAAATTAAGAGGTAACCACAATAATGAAATGGAAAAACTTAACAGGATTAACCCCAAAAATAATGGTAAACCATATTGTATTGGCACACGTCCAGATGCAAAAGGACGAAATTTTTTTGAGTGGTGGGCGCGATCCGCCGCTAAATCTAATAAATCATTTAAGATATAGCCGGCTGATGCAGTGAGACTGAAAGCAATAAAAGCTAATAGGGCAGTTCCCAATTTAGTTAGATCAAATAATTGGTGAGATAATACTAAGGGCAAAAAAATCAGTATATTTTTAACCCACTGATGGGGGCGCAGTGCTTTTAACCAATCCCATAAGGTGCTTTTCGGGGTAGAAAATATCTTATCGGGTGGACAGTGGAACTGTTTGAGTAAGGTAGGACTAGGGGCAACTAAAAATCCTTCATGGGCTGCTTGTAAAATAGGTAAGTCCGCACTGGAATCACCAATATAATCATAAGTCGTAAAACGTTTTTTCAGGGCATCGCGTTTAGTTGCCCCTTTCATATTAAGCTGTGCATCGCTGGCGATAACCTGATCAAATAATTTTAAATGATCAGCAACTGCCTGGGCAATGCTTTGATGAGCGGCTGTTGCTAATACCAAAATACGCCCTTGTTTTTTTTCATGCTGCAAGAAAGTCAAAACACTTTCATGGTAAGGAAGAGTTTCTACATCTAGTGTAACCTGTTGAGCGATTTTATGTTTTAAATAAGCTCTACCCCGTATGAGCCATAAAGGTAGAAAAAAAATCAGTAATAAATTATGTCTTAACAATAATAAGACACTTTCCCATAGGGTATCTGTGGCAATTAAGGTACCGTCTAAATCGACGCATAAAGGTTTTGAAGTCGTATTGTTCATTTTTGAAATGAATAAATAGTTGATTTATGGGCGAACCGGTATATTTACCCGGTAAAATTATTTTTCGTAGAAACGATAGATTAAAGAAAATAAGATGTATAATGCTCATTTATAACAGTTATACTGAGCACGCTTATAAATGAAATTTTTGAGTGATGCAAGAAACCCAGTTTTTTGAAAAATTTAACTGATAACTGATAATTAATAACTAATAACTGATAACTGACAAAATGGCTAAAGAAGAAAGTATTGAAATGGAAGGTATCATCTCCGAGACGCTACCTAATACAATGTTTCGAGTCAAATTGGAAAACGGTCACAGTGTGACCGCTCATATTTCCGGGCGGATGCGTAAACATTACATCCGCATTTTAACCGGTGATAAAGTCACCGTGCAATTGACACCTTACGACTTGACAAAGGGTCGTATTACTTATCGATCTCGTTAACTTTTAGCGTGTGAAGAACTCTCAGAACAGATTGGCCCAACTCAGCCCAGCTAAAGCAATCGACATACGTCGCGTCAACGGACCGACTAACTGTAGCTGTATATATCTTTGATAGTCAGGTAGATCGGGTTATATTTTTTTGCGCGGCAACGTAACCCGACATTTACCTTTTATCTAGGGTCCCTAAAGTCTGTGCAACGGTTGCCTCATTGAAAAAAGTTAAGTTTGTTCCCGCGTTGAGTATATCAATTAAGAAAGTTTTTGCGCCCGCAAATATTCATCTAAATCCATTTTGCGCCCTGAGCGATAAGAATCGTTCACAATTAACCATAGCCCTCCCCGTTCAATAACCTTGAGATAGCCAAAAAAGGAATTTTCTTTATCCCCTGTTTTATAAAGAATATCCACATAAACAACCGATATCTGAGGCTTTTCCCATACCAAAATTGCACTTTTGAGATTCATGCTGTCTATCTTATAACAGCGCTCTTCAGTATAGCCCGGTCTTAGTTGAGCGGCTTTAGCACAGTTCCTTTCAGAAATGGCTTGATAATATGCCTGCACAACCTGTTTTGGATCCGACAGTGCTTGGGAAGGCAAGGTTTCAAAGTAACCTGACATGGGGGGGCGTATTGATGGTGAATCCTGTTCAACAGGCGTTTCATCATTAGCAGTTGCCGGTTGGTAGGCTGACGGATGAATAGATGAATCTATTTGAGCGTTACCAGGTTGGGGTTGGGCAGTTGGTGGATAGGTAGAAGACACCGTTTCAGGGTAATTTACGGTAGTTGGTGTTGCTGCCGGTGGACTCGCCTTTTGGCTAGTTGAAACACAACCTGTCGTTGCAACCGTTATGATAGTGGCTAAAAAAATGTTGGAATTGATTTTCATATTTGAGAATTTATATTTGATGTTATCAAGAAGAAGTGTGAAAATAATAAAAGAAATCCGATTTTTGAAAAAATCGGATTTCTAAGACGCTAACGCAGCCTTAATCTGAGAAGGGGTAAATCCCCGATATTGTAAAAAACGGACTTGTTTGCCAAATTCGCGCTCTCCCTGCCAATTTTGATCAAAACGTTTTTCCCGTGCTTTACGGGCATAAGTTATCCAAACAGGATCATGAATATTTAAATGCTCTGTTTGTAATTCGCCGGTAATACCACGTTCCCGTAATTCTTGTTGAATACGCAATGGTCCAAAACCCCTTTTAATTCGACTATGAACATAAGCTTCAACAAAACGCTCATTGCTTAATAAGTTATCGATTTGTAGTTGGCTTAATACCTGAGCAATAATACTGGCTTCAAAACCTTTATGGGTTAATTTATGGCGCAATTCTAATTCGGAATGTTCACGTTTTGATAGATAGTTTATGGCACTAGAACGTGCTTGCGTGAGTGAAGAAGGGTTGATCATATCAGTTATATTCGAGCTAGTATACTATAAACCTGTCAGGTATTCAAAACCTGACAGGTTTTTGGGAAGTTATTTACCTGCTCAGGTATTTAACTAGATTTCCTAGTGCTAGTCTTCTTAGGAGAGGTTGTTTTTTCCGGGGCGGAAGGTGTTTCAGATGCTTTATGCAGCAATTTATCACGTATTTGCTGTTCAATGGTTTTAACCATTTCTGGATGTTCTTTCAAATAGGTGCGGACATTTTCTTTGCCCTGACCAATTTTATCGCTCTTGTAGCTATACCATGCACCTGCTTTATCAATAATCTCGTACTTAACGCCTAATTCAATCAGTTCACTCTCCCGGGAAATACCCTCGCCATAGATGATGTCAAATATGACTTCTTTAAATGGCGGTGCCACTTTGTTTTTAACGACTTTAACCCGGGTTTCATTACCAATGACTTCATCACCCCGTTTCAGTGCCCCAATGCGGCGTATCTCCATACGTATTGTGGAATAAAATTTTAGCGCATTACCCCCGGTTGTCGTTTCCGGTGAACCATACATCACACCAATTTTCATACGGATCTGGTTGATGAAAATGACTAAGGTATTGGTGCGATTGATGTTAGCCGTGAGTTTACGCAATGCTTGTGACATTAAACGGGCTTGTAATCCCATGTGTGAATCGCCCATATCACCTTGAATCTCAGCTTTCGGTGTCAAAGCCGCAACGGAGTCAATCACAATAAGATCAAAGGTGCCGGACCGTACTAAAGTATCGGTAATTTCCAAAGCTTCTTCACCATCATTGGGTTGTGCCAGGTACAACTCACCGATATCGACACCAATTTTTTCAGCATAGCGACTATCCAGGGCATGTTCAGCATCTACGAATGCAACTAACCCCCCTTTTTTCTGCATTTCAGCTGCTACTTGTAACGTGAGGGTCGTTTTACCGGAAGCTTCTGGTCCAAATACTTCTACAACACGTCCCATTGGTAATCCACCCACACCCAGGATTATATCTAAACCTAAAGAGCCTGTTGAAACCGTTTCAACATCAAGGGCAGCACCCATATCACCTAATCGCATAACGGCACCTTTGCCAAATTGTTTTTCAATTTGTTTGAGTGTAGTCATCAAGGCTTGTTTTTTGTTATCTTCCATCTATATTAACTCGCTTCTTTTATAGGATATTGTGGTATTATTATCTCATAAAATACTTGATTTTACAAGCATTTTTTGCCCTGAAACGCGACTTAAATTAAAAATTTTTACCCATTGCGATAACCTAATGATAACTTGAGGATTTTTAGCTTATTTTCACTGTATAATCAAAGACTTAGTGACTTTGTTTTCTAAGTGATTTTATTTTATATTTGAAAAATTGAAATTTGAGTATATTATTGTGTATAATATGATTTATTTATTAGAATAATATTTCATTTTGTTTTTATGGCTAATATAATTCATAATTAATTAGCTAATGAAATTAATATATTGGTTAATATGAATTTTCAATACAATTTTAGTGCTTTCTATTTTCAAATAAACTACCCTTTTTTTGTTAGGTTGAAGTATAATACAAACAAACGTGACTAATTTTATTGAGGTATGTCTATAATGGTTATTTCAGAATCGGTAAAAAAGCAATTCGTTGAGCACATTATGCTTCAAGTATTTGATGATCAATATATTGATCGTCAAGAAGAAAAAAGTATCCTTGAGGAAGGCATAAAAAAAGGAATCAGTGTCGCTGAAGGTATATCTATCATACGACAAGTGGCTTCAGAAAAAAATCTGGTGATTGAAAGAGATGTAGAAGATCGTGCGACAAATGTTCTTGAACAATTCGCTTTAAATGATGGTGTGATTGATCAAAAGGAATTTGGACATGCTTTAACTCTTTTTAGAACTTCTTGCAAGGGACGAGTTCCAGAGCCTGAGTTGAAAAAGCGGCTCAAGCAAATTATATTAAGTCACGGATGGAAAGTTAAAGAAGGTGGTTTTTTTGGTTCAAAGTGGTTTACGGCGATTTCTTGAATGGAACTGAATCAGGTTTCAGTTGTTCAGTTTTTTTAACCTGTACAAATATAAGGAGTTATAATCTATGGCTGTTTTAGAACAGATTAAAAATCAATTTGTTGAGTTTATCACGCTTCAAGCGTTTGATGATCAATACATTGATCGTCAAGAAGAAAAGCGAATTCTTGAAGTGGGGGTTAAAAATGGCATCAGTGTGGAAGAGAGTCTTACCATTATTCGCGAGGTAGCTTCACAAAAAGGCTTGGTTGTCGAAAGAGATGCCGAGGAGAGAACAAAAGATTTTCTTGAAAATGCAGCGACTAATGATGGGAAGGTGACTAAAAAGGAGTTTGAACAAACCGTTGCGTTATTCAAGAAGGCTAGTAAAGGTATGATATCTGAACCGGATATGAAACGTCGGTTAAAGAAAATGATGGAAGACAATGGTTGGAAAGCCAAGGAGGGAGGGTTATTCGGCTCAAAGTGGTATTCTGCTATTGAGTAGTTTTTAAAAACAGATTTTGGAGTATTATCAATTATGGCAGTTTCAGAAGAATCCAGAAAGGCATTTGTTGAACACATTATGCTTCAAGTATTTGATGATCAATATATTGATCGTCAAGAAGAAAAGAAAATCCTTGAAGAAGGGGTTAAGAAGGGATTAGGTGTGGAAGAAGGGCTGGCTATCATGCGGCAAACCGCCCAGGAAAAGGGGTTAGGGCTTGAAAGAGATGCTGAAGAGCGCACTAAAGATATGTTGGAAGCTTTTGCAAATAATGATGGCAAAGTAGATAAAAAGGAATTTGAGGATGCCATGGCGATTTTCAAAAAGCACAGCAAAGGTAAGATACATGCGGATGAAATGAAGAAGCGCATGAAAAAGATGATGGTGGAAAATGGCTGGAAAGCTAAAGAGGGTTTTTTTGGCAAATGGTTTTCTGCCATTGAAGGTTAAGTTTTGTTGGGGATTGGGAAATACTATTGTATGCAAGAAATCCGATTTTTTCAAAAATCGGATTTCTGATTCCCTCCTTTATAAGCGATAATTTAAAAATGGAGTTAATTAACTGATAATGAAGTTACTTAAACGTATTATTTTTACTTTGCAGATGATGCACCGTTATCGCCTTCTTCTAGCAAAAATTGTTCGCACCAGTTCTCCCAATCATCAATTATCTCACATTTCACCTTCCCGCCTGAAGCTTAAAGGAATTACAGTTTTAGTTTTGGATTTTGATGGCGTGTTGGCAGCGCATGGTGAACGGCATCCCGTCCCAGAGTTACAATCGTGGTTGCACGAAGCTGTTAAGACGTTTGGTTCAAACCATTTATTTATTTTATCAAATAAACCTTTACCGGAACGAATAAGTTATTTTAATCAGCATTATGCTGGAGTGCAGTGTATTGCTGATGTCAAAAAGAAACCTTATCCGGATGGTTTACAAAAAATCATAAATCTAACGGGGCAATCCCCAGAAGCGGTCATGTTAGTAGATGATCGGCTATTGACGGGGTGCCTGGCAGCTAGTATTGCTGGTATATCGGTGACTTATATTACTCGCCCTTATATACGCCTGTCTAAGCGTCCATTACAGGAATTGTTTTTTATGACATTGCGGTTTTTGGAACGTTATATGATATTGGGGTATGCTCGACTATTCTAGTGCAAAAATATTATTCAAATAAATATTCAATTTCATTTAAATGTCTTTCCAAAGATAATGATAACATTGAAGAGATTGTAAACAAAGTCGCCAAGACGTTTAAATTGGAATCTGCATCACAGGCGGCGCGAATGCGTTCTAAAAAATGATAGTTTAAAGTTTGCATTTCTTTAAAACGATTTTTTAAGCCTTCAAATTCTAAATCAAATTGCCCACTCTTTTTATAAACATAATATTGCTGCAATAAATAAGAAGAAGTCATGCGAAAAACAGTTTCATCCAAAGAAGCGAATGGCAAATGATAATATGCCATACCACGCATGTGGGACAAAACTGGACATGCACTACTAGCCATCACAAATCCAATCAAGGCTCTTAAACCGGTTTGAGCGTCCGTTCGTTTAAAATATGCCCGTTCCGGCGTTATCACATGAATATCGACTTCTTTACAGGAAAGAATTTCCTTAAATCCCAACACAATTTCATGGGCATCAATGGCAACAGGGCAATGTGAATATTCCTCAATTTTTAAAGGGCAATTTGTACATTGGTGAAAATCTAATTGAGCCCAATTAGGATAGTGCTTTTCATCTAAAGTATGTTTACGTGTTCTATCAAAATCTATTTTGTACTGTAAAACTTTTCCATCATCCTGGGTAAAAATATATTCAATAAACATAACTAAGACACCCGTTAGTACGAGTTTGTTAAAATGGAAATTATTATTTATCTTAAAGGTGAATATTGAGTAGGCAATTATTATACCAAGTGTTTTAAAATTTTTAGGAAGGAAAAAAATGATGCACTGAAAAAACAGTGCATCGAAATGCCACCAAAAGGGAAGGGGAGGAGAAAAAATTATGAAAATTTAAAAAATGGTACCGAGGGTCGGAATCGAACCGACACGGTGTCACCACCACTAGATTTTGAGTCTAGCGCGTCTACCAGTTCCGCCACCCCGGCTATCAGTTAACAGTTAACAGTTATCAGTTAGCAGAATAACTTGAAAAATACTAATTCTTCAATTATAAATAAAAAATATTTTTTTTACTTAAGAGCAATCTTTTATGGTTGCACTTAACTTTACCTACTTATGACATTGCTATTTATGCCACGTTCTGATTATTCCTTTGATTTACCACAGCATTTAATTGCCCAACATCCCTTGGAATCGCGAACAAGTAGTCGTTTACTATATATGAACGCTTCTACTCAATTTCAAGATTATTTTTTTATTAATTTTCCAAATTTGTTAAATCCGGGTGATTTATTAGTATTTAATAACACCCGTGTTATCCCTGCTCGACTATTTGGGCATAAAGCAAGCGGGGGCAAAATCGAAATATTTATTGAACGGGTGCTTGATGAAAAAAGGGTATTAGCACAATTACGTGCTAGTCAATCACCAAAACCGAAAACACAATTATACCTTGAAAAAAATATTAATGCAACTGTTTTACAACGTCGGGATAATTTTTTTGAAATACAGTTTAATGATCCACGTTCAGTATATGACATCTTGGAAAGCATTGGACATATCCCTTTGCCCCCTTATATCAAGCGAACAGATACAAAAATGGATAGTGCCCGTTATCAAACAGTATATGCTCAACAGCCTGGGGCAGTCGCGGCACCCACGGCTGGACTTCACTTTGATGGGGACATGCTTGAAAAAATTAAAACCCTTGGTGTAGAAATAGCATTTATCACCCTACATGTGGGTGCTGGGACATTTGCACCTATACGTGTAGATGACATTCGACAACATACCATGCATGCTGAACGTTTACACGTTACCTCCCAGGTTTGTGAACAGGTTAAAGCGACACGCGATCGGGGTGGGCGTGTCATTGCAGTTGGTACGACCAGTGTACGCGCTTTAGAAACGGCTTCTACTGAAGGTGTTATTAAACCTTATGACGGTGAAACTCGTTTATTCATCACACCTGGCTATCGTTTTATAAGTGTCGATGGCCTATTAACCAATTTTCATTTACCCGAATCCACCTTACTAATGCTGGTGTGTGCATTTGCTGGAAAATCTCAAGTTTTAGCCGCTTATCAACATGCCATTGCACAAAAATATCGCTTTTTTAGTTATGGTGATGCAATGTTTATGGTAACATAAGATGAAGTAACTGATAACTGATAACTGATAACTGACATGGCATTGATTGTGCAAAAATACGGTGGCACCTCACTTGGTTCTACTGAGCGTATTATCGCTGTTGCTGAAAAAGTGATGGCGACTCGTGCCCAAGGACATAATGTCGTTGTAGTCGTTTCTGCCATGAGTGGAGAAACTAATCGCCTAGTAGCACTTGCTAAAAGTGTCGCTGAATCGCCTAAAGCTCGTGAATTTGATGTTCTTTTAGCGACCGGTGAACAAGTCACGATTAGCTTATTAAGTATGGCACTTTCAGCGCGTAAATGTCCCGCCCGTTCTTATACCGGTGCTCAGGTACATATACTGACAGATAGTGCCCATACTAAAGCACGTATCCTTGAAATTGATGACCAACGTATCTATGCTGATTTGGTACAAGGCATTGTAGTTGTCGTGGCAGGTTTTCAAGGTATTGATACGGAAGGTAATATTACGACTTTAGGTCGAGGCGGTTCAGATACCACCGCCGTTGCATTAGCGGCTGCCCTTAAAGCTGATGAATGTCAAATTTATACGGATGTGGATGGCGTATATACTACCGATCCTCGTGTTGTATCCCAAGCTCGTCGTCTTGAAAAAATTTGCTTTGAAGAAATGTTGGAAATGGCAAGTTTGGGATCAAAAGTCTTGCAAATTCGAGCGGTAGAATTTGCCAGTAAATACAATGTACCAATACGTGTGCTATCCTCTTTTAAAGAGGGCCCAGGCACTTTGATTGCGCCAGAGGATGAAACCATGGAAAAAGCCCTTATTTCAGGTATTGCCTTTAATCGTGATGAAGCCAAATTAACCCTATTGGGGGTACCAGATAAACCTGGGATTGCTTATCATATTTTAGGTCAAATTGCGGATGCTAATATTGAAGTAGATATGATCATCCAAAACATCGGGGCAGATGGAACAACGGATTTCACCTTTACGGTGCATCATAATGACTACAAAAAAGCCCTAGATATTTTGCACGACATTGCCAAAGAATTAGGTGTTCGTGAAGTGCAAGGGGATGTGAGCATTGTTAAAATTTCATTAGTCGGTGTTGGAATGCGTTCACATGCAGGCATTGCTAGTACGATGTTTAAGGCGTTGGCGGATGAAGGCATTAACATCCAAATGATTTCGACTTCGGAAATTAAAATTTCCGTGGTAGTCCACGAAAAATACCTTGAATTAGGAGTCAGAGCATTACATGCGGCTTTTAACTTGGATAAAGCAGCTATTTAAAAAAAACCGATATCTCAAGATGTACCTGATATCACAGAAAATACAGTTTTTGAGCTTGAAACTAGAAAGGAAAAAAGGAGAACATCTATGTTGATTTTGACAAGGCGTGTTGGTGAATCACTGATGATAGGAGACGAAATCGTCGTCACGGTGTTAGGTGTCAAAGGTAATCAAGTACGAATTGGAGTCAATGCACCTAGGGAAATTGCGGTTCATCGTGAAGAAATTTATCATCGGATTCAACAGGAGAAAGTTCAAGCCGAAGATCCTGAAGAACCCGGGAATTATAATTACTAAAAATTGTGAATTGTGAATTGTGAATGGAGCTAACAACAGAACACTTCCTAAAATAACAAAAAATAATGGGCTTCTCAATAAACCTAACGGGTACTGCGTTTCACAATCCACAATTCACAATTACGCAGTGAAACAATTCACAATTCTACAATGGCAAGTTTTCTAACTTGCCAAATTTCCGTTTTTTGCCAAATTTTTTAATTCGTTTTTTGCGCCGATCCTGCCATAAACGACTCACTTGTAAACGCCATAAAATATTAATCAACAAATAGCCACTCAAAGCACTAAAACTAGCCAATACAAAACACCCAAGTAACAACGGTTGCCATATATTTCCCAAAGAATTGAATAACCATTCAGAAGATAAAGTAAATTCAACCGGTTGAATAGACAATCCTAATAGAATGCTACCTAACTTATAAGCAAAATAAAAGGCGGGCGGTATCGTAACCGGATTGGTCACCCATACCAAACTTACTGATAAAGGTAAATTGACGCGAAACGCAATCGCCAATGCCGCCGCCAATAACATTTGCATAGGAAAGGGTATAAAAGCTATGAACAAACCAACTGCCGTCCCCCCAGTTAATGATCGCCTATTTAAATGCCACAAATTGGGATCATGAAGAAGCTCTCCAAAAAATTGAAGTCTGGGGTGAGATTTAACATGAGAGACATGTGGTAACGAACGCTTAAAAAAATTTTTCATAATTGGGATTGGGAAATTTGAACATTACAAGAAATCCGATTTTTGGAAAAAATCTGATTTCTGGCACACCGGTTGAAACCCGTTAAAAATCCGTTTTTTTCGTAAAGAAGTTGTTTTTCAATATAAAATGCGTTTAGGTACAATCGCCTTTCTTTTGGGTATCGTCTTTTGCCAAACACTTCCATCTATACTAAATAATGCCTGGATAATTTTACTATTTATCATCTTAACCTTTTCAGCTTTTTTTATATTAGCACGTTATTATTGGCTATTTTTATTGATATTAGGATTTCTTTGGGCTTCCTTACATGCCAACTTCATATTAGCACAAAAATTACCCAATCATCTTGAAGGGCAAGAGATAAAAATAACCGGCACTATCATTCATTTACCCTCGCGACGGCAATATCGACACAATTCATTTTACTGGCAATTTGATTTTGCTCCCATACCCTCCCAAGCCTGGGCTAACCCTGGCAATATACGCTTAAATTGGTTCGGCGATCCGCCACTGGAACTACGCCCCGGACAAAAGTGGCAATTAACAGTGCGATTAAAACAGGTGCATGGTATGCTCAATCCAGGGACTTTTGATTCTGAAGCTTGGTTGTTTCAACATCGCATACGGGCTACAGGTTCAGTGCGTACTAAAAGTGAACAGCGTCTATTAAATGAACCTTCACCCTTTAATATAGATAATCTACGTTACCGTTTAGCACAAGCCATACGAAAAGATTTGGGTGAAATGCCAAGTACGGGCATCATTATTGGTTTGGCAGGTGGCGACAAGCAATGGATTACCCGAAAGCAAAAAGAAGTTTTGCAACAAACTGGCACCGTGCATCTGATAGTGATTTCAGGTTTACATATTGGTTTTATTGCTTGGCTAACTTTTTGGATAGCTCGTCGATTGTGGGGTTATATTGGTAAAGCGAATTTATGGTTGCCAGCACCCTATTTTGCTGCTTTTTCGAGTTTCTTCGCGGCATTTTTATATGCACTATTAGCTGGATTTTCTATTCCAACACAAAGGGCTTTAATTATGGTGGCTATAGCTCTTTTTGGAATAGTATTTGCTAGAAAAACCGCTAATTCACATATTATAGCCCTTGCTCTATTATTCGTATTATTATGGGACCCATTATCAGTTATGTCAGCGGGATTTTGGCTATCTTTTGGGGCAGTCGCAGTGATTGCGTATGCTTTAAGCAATAGGCGTGAACCAAGCATTTCAGCTTTAGGCAAGTGGGGGCTAGGTGTATGGAAAATACAATGGGCAGTCACATTGGGTTTCTTCCCCATCACATTAGTGGTATTTGGCTACGTATCACAAGTATCGCTGTTTGCTAATTCAATTGCCATCCCTTGGGTCAGTTTTGTCGTTGTACCATTGACTTTACTGGGTAGCGCACTGATTTTAATTTTGCCGACAATCGGCAGTGTACTACTGCACCTAGCAGCGTACATTATTGATGCACTTTGGATATCTATGGACTGGTTAGCTCATTTTGATTGGACCGTATGGCAACAACATAGTCCACCATTATGGACTGTCATCGTAGCAATAATAGGCGTTGCTATTTTACTATTGCCACGCGGTTTTCCCGCACGGTGGATAGGTATTTTATGGCTTTTACCTATTTTCTTTATACCAGCGCCCCATTCTGAATCAGGTGAAGTTTGGTTTACCTTATTAGATGTAGGGCAAGGTTTAGCCGCAGTGGTACGTACAGAAAATTATGTATTGATCTATGATACGGGTACAAAATCTAAGGGTAGATCGGTCATCTTGCCTTTTTTGCGTAATAAAGGAATACAACACATTGATAAGCTTTTGATCAGTCACGATGATAATGATCATAGTGGTGGTGCAGAAAGCGTGTTAAAAAATTTCACCGTAGAAGAATTACTAGCCAGTGCGCCTGCAAAATTTAAGGAAGAAAACGGAAAATTAGAAAACCTGCGCTTATGTCAAACGGGGCAACATTGGCGCTGGGATGGGGTTGATTTTCAGATTTTACATCCTCCCCTCAACTATAAAGCCAAAGATAATAACCTGAGTTGTGTATTAAAAGTCACCACTGCCGGAGGTACCCTATTATTGACGGGAGATATTGAAGCCAGGGTAGAATATCGTTTAGTTGGACGCTATCCCCTTGATTTAAAAGCAGATATTCTTATTGTGCCTCATCATGGTAGTGGCACTTCGTCAACTAAAACTTTCATTGACACGGTGCAACCCAGAATGGCTCTATTTTCTGCCGGTTATCGTAGTCGCTTTGGACATCCTAAAAAATCTATTGTGCAGCGTTATCAAGATCGTCAAATTGAAGTATGGAATACTGCCGAAACCGGGGCTATTTCAATTCGATTATCAGATGACGGGATTTCGACACCTATTTTGGCGCGTGAACAGATGCGCCGCTATTGGCATCAATAGAAGTCCAAATGGTTTGAAAGAAATACCCTTTTTTAAAATTAGAAATACCCTTTTTTAAAATTTTCAAAAAAGGGTATTTTTAACATAACGAAGTATAATTAAAAAATGTTAGAAATTATTAGTGCCGGTGGCTGGATGATTTGGCCAATTATTCTATGTTCTATAGTTGCTATGGCTATTATTGGTGAACGTTTTTGGAGTTTGCAAAAAAAATATGTGGTGCCAAAAGGTTTAGTGGCGCAAGTGTGGAAATGGATTAAAGAAGATAAAATAGACAAACAACACCTGAATGCTTTGCGTATTAATTCTCCCCTGGGCAAAATATTAGCGGCGGGCTTAGTTAATAGATACCATGATCGTGAAATGATGAAGGTAAGTATTGAAGAAGCCAGTAACCAAGTGATACATGAGCTTGAGCGATATTTGAATACTTTGGGTACTATCGCTGAAATAGCACCCTTATTGGGATTATTAGGTACAGTAACGGGAATGATTAGAATGTTTTCCGCCATTGGTGAAGTAGGATTAGGCAATCCTATGGTTTTATCAAGTGGTCTTTCTGAGGCATTGGTAACAACGGCTGCGGGTTTATTTGTGGCTATTCCTGCCTTTGTATTTTATCGTTATTTTCGAGGTGTTGTGGATGAATTGGTTTTGTCCATGGAACTGGAGGCTTTAAAAATGATAGATATTTTGCATGGTGCTCGTGAATAATAATACTCATCAGGTATTATGGTGGGCAAAAAAATACTTGCACACCCTACTACTATATATTGTACTATAATAATGAATTATGAATTTCCGTCGTCGTCAAAGCCGTGACAACCTAAAGGTTAATTTAACACCTTTGATTGACACCGTTTTTTTATTATTGATTTTTTTTATGATGACTACCACTTTTAATAAGGAGTCACAACTTAATATTGATTTGCCCGAAGCAAAAGGGGAAAGCCCTACTACGCCACAAATGGAACTCATTAGAATTATCGTTGATGAACAAGGAAAGTATGCTATTAATGATATGGACCATCGTTTAATTAATTCTCAATTAGATACGCTTAAACAGGCTTTGAAAAAAGCGGCTGGGAACAAGGAAAATCCTCCGTTGGTGATCAGTGCTGATGAAAACGCACCGCATTATGCAGTCTTGAAAGCGATGGAAGCGATACGCGATTTAGGATTTGCCCGATTAAGTTTTGAAGCGCAACAACGACCTGATCAAGAATGAAATTCAATAATATTTGGTACGGAAAACACCCATTAGGATTAGCACTGGCTCCAGTCGCTTGGTTATTTTGTGCTGTCGTGCGGATTCGCAGACTAGCTTATAAACATGGCTTATTAACCAGCCATCGGGTGCCGGTGCCGGTTATTGTCGTCGGCAATATTACCGTCGGCGGGACAGGTAAAACCCCCTTAGTCATTTGGCTGGCACAGTTTTTTAAAAAACAAGGTTTTAAGCCCGGTATTGTCAGTCGCGGCTATGGTGGACGTGCTATAAAATGGCCACAACCGGTGTATCCCAATAGTGATCCACACATAGTGGGTGATGAACCGGTCTTATTGGCACGACACTGTGGTTGTCCAGTTGTTGTGGCACCTAAGCGCATTAAAGCGGTGCAAAACCTATTAGAAAATAATGACTGTAACCTAATTATCAGTGATGATGGCTTACAACATTATGCTCTGTACCGTGATTTAGGGATTGCGGTGCTTGATGATGTTCGCCGCTATGGAAATAGGCGTTGTTTACCCGCAGGACCTTTGCGCGAACCGGTGAGCTACCTAAAAAAAATAGATTTTCTTGTGACTAAAGGGGCTGCCCTTCGCAATGAGTTTTCCATGCAATATGATCTCAAACCTTTACGGCATGTGATGGATGAAAATATTTCAAAACCTTTGGCTGTTTTTCGGGGTCAGACGGTACATGCGGTTGCCGGCATTGGTCATCCGGCAAAATTTTTTACCCGATTACGTAATAGTGGGTTAAAACTGCTTATTCACGAATTTCCCGATCATCATTATTATAGCCAAACAGATATTCAGTTTCAGGATAACTTGCCGGTGATTATGACTGAAAAAGATGCTGTTAAATGTGTGCATTTTGCAGGTATCCAACATTGGTATTTGCCAATTGAAGCCCGTTTACCCAAAATATTTGCTGACTCTTTATTGCAAAAACTTAAAGGAATCGAAAATGGACAAAAGATTGCTTGATATTTTAGTTTGCCCGGTGACTAAAGGTCCCCTGATTTACGATAAAGATAATCAGGAATTACTTTGTACTGGTTCACGGCTGGCTTATCCTATTCGTGATGACATTCCGGTTATGCTGTCTGATGAAGCTCGCCATTTAACACTTGAAGAGATTGAAAAGTTAAAGAAAACTCGCCATGGTTAAAGTACTATTAGTTTGTATGGGCAATATATGCCGTTCCCCCACTGCCGATGGGGTATTGACCGATTTGGTCGAAAAAGAGGGACTTCGTGAGCAAATTGACATTGATTCTGCTGGTACACATGCCTACCATATTGGTGAACCACCTGATTTACGTTCACAAGAGGCTGCTTTTAAACGCGGTGTTGATTTAAACGAACTACGGGCTCGCCAGGTTAAAAAGGATGACTTTGTCCAATTTGATTATGTATTAGCAATGGACAAAGATAATTATAAGCATTTGCAAGCAATTTGTCCGCAAGATCAGGCGCATAAACTGCGTTTATTCCTTGACTTTGCACCCCATTTAAAGGTGCCAGAAGTACCTGATCCTTATTTTGGGGGAGAAAAAGGCTTTGAATATGTACTTGATTTGGTAGAAGCGGCGAGTAAAGGGCTGTTGGCTGATATACGCCAACGTCTTAATTAGTGGCTGAATGAAATCCTATTTTGCAGTTTCCCACTTTAGCAAAGCTATGTTATGCACACATCATCTGCCTTAAAATTTATTCTAAGGCCGATAGGGGTCTATGTAAAGGAAGTATGGTAGTATGGTAGGTCGGGTTAGTAACCCGACATTTACCTGACGAAATAGTATGGTAGGTCAGGTTAGCTAACCCGACTTACTTGGTTTTCACCTTTCAAAATAAATAAATTATATCATCGTTTCTAAAAATTAGAGCCTGACCCCTTTTCTAGGATAAATATCATGTCAAGTCATTTAGCAGAAGTTGCCCGTGCGAAAAAACAGCTGTGGATCAATTTTCAGAAAGAAACCCATTGTCATCGGGAAAATTGGAAAAAAGAGGTTCATGAACTTTACCGTCAAATCAAACAATGGCTCTTGCCTTTAGAGTCCGATGGCTTATTGCGTTATCAAGAAGATAGTCTTCCCATGAACGGTGTTTCTCCGACCGGTGGTCCGGAAGAACAGAACAATTTGACGATTGAATTTTTTAACGGAGCAACGATTAAATTGGAATCGGTGGATTTAGAGGTTGTTGGCGCTTATGGAAGAATTGATATGCTGCTAGGATTGCGTCGAATCATGATCCTACTCATGGAAAAAGAGGGTGAATGGATCTTGACGGAACGGTATGGTTTAGAAAAAAGCCCAACCTACGAGTTTAATCAAGAGACTTTTGAGCAAATCGTCACGGAATTTGTTGAGAGTTTTTTATGACATTTTTATCTTGTGATTCGATTATCCAGCATTTTCTATTTTTGCAGCAAATCATTAAGGAATTAGATAATGATTACTTTGAGTTTTTGACTGAACCGCAAATTCTCCAAGAAAAAAGGTTGATAATAGATGATTTAGAATTGGATACGGTGTTTAAACTGTTGACAAAGTTAGAGGCAGAAATTAAACAAGACTATAACTACACCATCAGTCAGAAAAAGAAAGATGATTTATCCAAAAACTATTTATCATTGTGCAAACGTTTTAGGGAACGCATAAAAGAATACAACAAACCACTTGAGAAAGTTTGTCGCAAAGTGCCTTTAGATGATATTTTGGATGAAGTCAAGTCCTTTTTTCAGGATAATCACCCAAGCTTTTCTAAAAAGGTGTCTATCTTAAAGGGTTATTTTAAGTTCAGACATTGGTATGCACATGGCAGATATTTTCAAAAAACGCCACCCATACCGGCTCTTCAACACATACAAATTATTTGCAACGAATTTAATAGCAACGTCTTTTTGAGACAAAAGCAAATCCACCAGGTCAATTGAGAAAATTGGCTTGAGCGAACTTTAGCTTTTAGCCCCCAATTGATTATGAGGCATTTACTGAATTTGCAATCGTATAATGAGGGCAAATACTGAGGGCAAAATTGGAATTAATAATTACAATGTTGATATTCAATTAGACCTGTCACATTTTTTAAAGGGCAAAATTAATAGAATTGAAGTGCCTAGACAAAATACCAAAAAAAGACAAGAAAAACAATTTAATTTGATTAAAAACTTTTCCTTTGAATGTGCCCACCTTTTGACTCTGGGCAAAAAGTTGACGTTCTACTCGTGAAAGTAGCTCAGCGCAATCGTCCAACGCTTCCAAAACCGTATCTGGCTGGTTCTTCAGACGAGTTTGATAAGTGCTAATTGGTACTTCGCTCGTACTTTGTTTAGATTTTCTCGCTTTTTGGCTCATGGTTTTGATCTATTGATAATTGGTGCTTATTTTTTATAAATTATAAATTGATAATCATGTCAACTAAATATTTGTCGAATTACCAAAATCACACAAAATATATATATTTATAATAAGTAGATAATACTGATATGTCAACTAAATATTTTTGTGGACTCTTATGGATACGTATCAAATAATATCACATAGTATAAGATAGTAATAGATTTCTCAACACTGTTATTAACCCTAGATACTTGTCTATGGATTTATCATTTGGAAGATCATCCCATTTACCAAAAGATGTTTTTGCCCTCAATTCTGAAGAATTTATGGTGGTTTGGCAAGCAGAAACGCAGGAATGGGTTCCCATTGCTGAACAAACCGTCGCCGTTATCAAGCATTTACCGGATAACGTTGCCAAGGAAGTATTAGATTTTGCTTGTTTTTTGTCTTTAAAGCATCATTTGCGCCCTCAAATAGCTGGATAGATCATTTTTTTGCAAAAAATAGGATTTCTGATCTACGAATAACTGATTTTCACGCAAACGTTTTTGCAGCCGCAAAAACGTTTGCGTGAAACTGATAACTGAAATGCACTATTCCGAATTAATCCAATTTGAATCTTTAGAATCTGTCATAGAAATTAAGGATGCTGATGTAATCGCCAGGGCAAAACAATTAGTATCAAGCTATGTGATTTCTAACGAAATGGCAGAGCGATTAATTAATTTAGCCCTTGTTCAGTTGCAGTTTAATAATCTCAGTGATAATAAAGGTTTACTTATTGTCGGTAACTATGGCACCGGTAAATCCCATCTGATGGCTGTTATTTCTGGTATCGCTGAATATGCCGAATTAGTTGATGACTTGAAGCATCCTAAAGTTGCAAAAGCGGCACAAAATATTGCCGGGCAATTTCAAGTATTACGCACCGAAATAGGGGCAACCACTCAATCGTTACGCGATATTCTAACTAAAGAATTAGAAACTTATTTAGAAAAAATTGGGGTGCATTTTAAATTCCCTAGCATCGGCAGCGTGACAAATAATAAGGGGGCTTTTGAAGACATGATGGCGGCTTTTGAAGCGCGTTATCCAGGAAAAGGCTTACTCATTGTTGTCGATGAACTGCTTGATTATCTCAGGGCGCGTACTGATCAAGCTTTAATACTGGATTTGAATTTTTTACGTGAAATAGGCGAAGTTTGCAAAAATTTACGCTTTCGTTTTATCGCCGGGCTACAAGAAACTATTTTTAATAATCAACGATTTGAATTTGTAGCCAATATTTTGCGGCGCGTTAAGGATCGTTTTGAACAAATACTCATTACTCGCAAAGATATTAAATTTGTCGTCGCAGAACGCTTACTGAAAAAAACGCCTTCTCAAAAATCAAGCATTGAAAATTATTTAAGTCGCTTTGCGCCCAATTATGGCAATATGATAGAACGCATGGCAGAATTTGTTTCCCTGTTTCCAGTGCATCCCGATTATATTGAGACTTTTGAACGTATCACCATTATTGAAAAACGCGAAATCTTAAAAACGCTGGCGCGAGAGATACAATTGAAAATGGCTTTATCGCTTCCAGACACCTATCCGGGTTTACTGGCTTACGATAGTTATTGGCAAACCTTGCGAGAAAATCCCTCTTTTCGTGCCATTCCTGAAGTGCGTGAAGTGATTGAATGTAGTCAGGTGTTAGAAAGTCGGATTCAACAAGCTTTGACGCGCCCCGCTTATAAACCAATGGCATTGCGAATTATTCGAGGCTTATCAGTTCATCGTTTAAGTACCCATGATATTGATGCGCCTGTGGGAGTCACCGCACAAGAACTACGAGATAGTTTATGTTTATCTCAAGCAGACATTGAAACATTGGATGGCAACCCCGCGGAAAATTTACTCTCCTTAGTTGAAACGGTATTACGAGAAATACTGAAAACCGTTAATCGTCAATTTATTTCGCATAATGCCGAAAATGGACAGTATTATATTGATTTTAAAAAGAATTATGATTTTGATGCCCTGATTGAAAAGCGGGCAGAAAGCTTAGACATTCATCAATTAGATCGCGACTACTATGCTGCCCTCAAACAAGTTATGGAAGTCTCTGATATACCATCTGGAAAAAGCCAAAGTTTTAGCTGGATGTATGAATTAGAATGGCGTTCCCATAAAGTAACGCGCCAAGGCTATTTAGTATTTGGACTACCCGATAAGACAACCAGTGCCTTTTCCACCGCCGACGAAGGTTTTCTACTCTATTTCCTACCCCCTTATCAGTGTTCAGTGATCAGTCATCAATTACCCGTTATCAGTTCTAAAAAAGAAGTCTTTTTTCGGCTCACTAAAACAGATGAAATCTTCAATCGAATTCTTCGTCTCTACAGTGCAGCAATAGACTTAGTTTCTAGTTCATCGGGGCAACCAAAATCCGTCTATGAAGCAAAATCACAAATTTATTTGCGCGAACTATTGCAATGGTTACAAGAACATAAACCCACTGCTTTTGAAGTCACCTATCAAGGGCGAACACAATTATTATTAGACTGGTTGGCAGAAGTGAAAAAAAACGATTTTCGCGTCACTCAAGATCCCGCCCTTTTCAATCCGCATCCTTTACTATTAGCAAATTTCCGTGATTTAATTGATTTAGTCGCTGATGTTTGTTTGGAGCAATATTTCTCAGAATTGGCACCAGAATATCCTATTTTTTCCATTCTAATTAGCTATGAAAATCTAGCACAAACTGCCCAGGAAGCCTTACGAGGTATAGCGAACCAAAAACGTAGTCAACAAGCGCAAGAAATCTTAGCCGCTTTAAACTTATTAGAAGGAGAACAACTTGCGCCTTCTCGTTCCAAATATGCTCAAGCAATCCGCAAACAATTATATAAAAAACCAACTGGGCAGGTGCTGAATCAAACAGAATTATTCTCAGAAGGTTACTTTGCCCCCACCACTTACCATTTAGAACCAGAATTAGTCATGATATTAATTGCCGCTCTGGTTTCTACCGGCGAGCTAGTATTAGTCACATCAGGGCAATCTTATGATGCAACTCAGCTTACACCTCTTGCTGCCACACCTATCAAGGATTTACTGACATTTAAATACTTAGAGCGCCCCAAAGCATTTAATTTACCTGCATTAAAAGCACTCTTTGAATTATTAGCCTTACCCAATCATTTAGAAATCGCATTAACGAAAAAAGAACCCGCCGCAGTACAACAATTACAACATAAAGTGAATGAAACGCTTAACATTCTGGTACGAGCGCAACCAAGTATCAGCCGCGGATTCATCTTTTGGGGAAAACCGGTACTCAGTCATATTGAAATAAAGTACTATCGGGATAGCTTGGCACAAACTAAAACCTTTTTAGAATCACTCCAATCCTACTCTACCCCATTGAAATTTAAGAACTTTCGCTACACAGCCGGCGAAATTACCGCACAATGGAGTGGTCTCAAAATATTACAAAATGTCACTTATCTACAAACCGTCTTAACCGACTTAAGCCAACCTGTCGCTTACTTAACAGCCGCAGAAGCCAGCTTACCACCTCAACAAAATTGGCATAAAGACTTGCAGCAAATGCGCGAAACCTTATTATCCCAATTAAGCGATGTACGGCAACGCAATAACCCCGGCTTTAGTTACCACGCTCAACAACAATTGAAAACTTTACAAACTACCTATATTAAAACCTACCTCTATTTACACCAACAAGCGCGTTTAGGCGTGCAAGATGATCCGCTTAAACAACAATTATTACACGATAACCGCCTGTTAAACTTAAAAAAATTAACCCAAATCGCCCTGCTCCCTCGTCAACAATTAACCCATTTTGAAAATCGCCTCACTCAGTTACGCACCTGTCATGCCCTCACTGAAAATGATCTAACAACACAAATAATTTGCCCCCACTGTGGCTATATACCCATCAAAGAACAAATAATCGCACACTCAACACTTACCCAACTCAGCCGATCCTTAGAACACCTTTATCAGCAATGGACACAAACCCTATTAACCGAACTAGAGAATGCTGCCCCACAGCGAGAATTACTCGCCGCCGCCACCCGCATCCAATTAGAAACTTTTGTCACACACCGCACTTTACCCGATAATATCACCCACACCTTTATTAAAGCAGTACAAGAAGGCTTATCAGGGTTAACTAAAGTCACTGTCAAACTAGAAAAATTACAAAAAGCATTGCAAGCAGACGGCTCACCCATGACAATAAAAGAAATGCAAAAACGCTTTAATGATTATCTCTTAAAATTAGCAAAAGGGCAGGAAATGAACAAAGTACGAATTGTGTTAGAATAAAAACCGTCGTCCTTTTCCCTGTTTAAAATGAATTTTTAACGAAAAAATATGAAAACAACCCATTATGATGAAATTCCTTATACAAAACACATTTATAAACAGACTCAACCTGACTATTTGGCAACACTTGCCACATTATTTGGTATGTCGCCGCCGCCCGTTGAAACTTGTCGGGTATTGGAATTAGGGTGCGCGAGCGGTATTAATACGCTTGCAATGGCGCAAGCTATCCCAAATGGGGAATTTATCGGTATCGATAATTCGCTACTACAAATCAAGGAGGGGCAAAATAATATCCGTTTACTGGGATTGCAAAATATCCGTCTTGAAAAAATGGATATTTTGGATATTTCTACTCACCTCGGTTTGTTTGATTATATTGTGGCACATGGCGTTTACTCTTGGGTGCCACCTGTGGTACGCGATAAAATTCTACAAGTTTGTCGCCATTATTTACAGCCTAATGGTGTCGCTTATGTGAGCTATAATATTTATCCAGGTTGGCATAGTGATCATACGCTACGGGAAATGCTTTTATATCACACACGAAATGTGAGTGATTCCAAAGAAAAACTGGCGCAGGCTAAAATATTGCTCAAATTTTTCCTTGATGCCATCAAAGATAAATTTGATGCTTATAGTTTGTCGCTGAAAAAGGAATTACAACATATTGCTCAGTTAAATGAAAATTATCTTTTCCATGAATATTTGGAAGAGCATAACGAAACCATTTATTTCCATGAATTTATGGCGAGGGCAAATCAAGAGGGCTTACAATATGTGACGGATGTGAGAAATCCTTTCGTCTCCACGGAACACTTTTTTTCGCAACAAACGAAAGATTTGGCACCGAGCTTGGTTGAAAAAGAACAGTATATGGATTTTTTGCGCAATAATGCTTTTCGGGAGACGTTATTATGCCATCAATCTATTTCCCTCAACTATAACTTAGTTCCTGATAAGATTAGCGATTTTTATATTGCCGCTCCCCTTAAAACAGCCGTTTCCCAGACTCCTTGGGATTCAGAAAAGTTGAAAATGGGGAAATTAGAAAAATTTGAAAATCTGGCTGGACAAGCAGTACTTTCTGTTGGTTCACCCCTTCTCAAAGCCGTGTGTTTATGTTTGGGCGAAGTTTGGCCTCAAAGTTTGTCTTTTGAGCGTTTGATGCAGCGCGTTTATAAATTGCTCACGTTGACAGATAGAGCAGCTTATCAAAATATTCTCTCACCAGAAAATATTAATGAAGTCAAAACGCTACTGTTAGAGTTTTACCTGAAAAAAATTGTGGAATTATCTCTTTATCCACCGCAATTGACATTAAATATCAGTACGCATCCGATAGCGAGTCCAATAGCACGTTTGCAAAGCGAGCAAGGTAAATCGGTGACTAATTTACGGTGCGAAGTGTTTACGTTGAATTTTTCGACTCGTCTCATTTTGAGACACTTAGATGGAAAACATGAAGAGGCGGATCTGATTAAGATTCTGCAAAAAAGTATTGAAAATGGGGATGTCCTTTTGTATAAAGGTGAAGAGAAGCAAATGCCGATAGATATCAATGCAGAAGAATTACATCAGTATATTGCTGATCAGGTTGAAGATATCTTGCAAAGTCTTGCTAAGAAGGCTTTTTTGGTTTCGTAAGCTATGCACACATTATGAACCTTATAATTTATTCTAAGGCTCATAAATATTATCAATTATCAGTTGTCAAAACGACTGGAAAATCAATTTTAAATAGAACACCTTTACCAATGGCACTTTTGCAATTGATTGTACCATGCAATTGGCTGGTAACAAGATTATAGCAAATATACATTCCTAACCCACTACCACCGTGAGCCCGGTGGGTGGTAAAAAATGGCTCAAATATTTTTTCCAGATTTTCAGGTGCAATGCCTATGCCGTTGCCAGAATACTCTAAATGTAAAAACTCTTTGTTAAGTTGGGCTTTAATTTTAATAATCCCTGCATTTTTGCCTTCATTAAAACCGTGTATGAGGCTATTCATCAGCAAGTTAGTCAGGATCTGTTCTAAGGCACCTGGCAAACTTATTACCTTCAAGTCTTGTGGACAATCCACCAAAATTTCAATGTTGGTCTTTTTGAAGCGATTATGTAACGTGTTAATCGTGTCGTTAATCACTTCTTTAACATAAAATGACAACACATTATCAGAGGTTTGGTCCACGGCAGTACGCTTGAAACTGCTGACTAAGTTAGCGGCTCGTTCTAAATTGGATAACGTTAAATTGAAGCCTTTATCAATAACATCCAACGCCGACAACAATTCATCCACATCGACTTCTTCTTGTTCCATTATGTTATTAATTTTTTTTGCTTCACTTTGTAAAGTGGATGCACTGCCAATGGCGACACCAAGCGGTGTATTCAGTTCATGGGCAAAGCCTGCAACCAATCGCCCAAGCGAAGCCATTTTTTCACTTTGTATCAATTCTTGGCGGGTTTGTGTTAATTCTTCCACTTTGGCATTCAAGTGAATTGTTAAATCTCGAATGCGTAAATGTGTGGTGACACGCGCCAATACCTCTTCGTGCTGGATGGGTTTGGTGATGTAATCTACTCCACCGACGGCAAAGCCTTTAACCTTATCTTCAGTACTGCTTAAAGCCGTCATAAAAATAACAGGAATGTCTTTCGTCTTTTCATCTGCTTTTAAGCGGCGACAAGTTTCAAAGCCATCTATACCAGGTGGCATCATCACATCCAATAAGATAAGTGCCGGTTGGATACGCTGCGCCCGTTGCAATGTTAAATCACCATTAGTTGCCACTCGCGTTGTAAAGCCACAACCCTCTAAATAGTCTACAAGTACGCTTAAATTAGAAGGATTGTCATCAACAATTAAAATGAGATAGTCTCCAAAAGTAGCCATATTTTCTGATGCGATATTCACTTATTTTTCTCTTTAAATTCTTCAATGAGTGCCAAAATTTGTTTTTCTTGAAAACTTTTCGCTAATTTTTGTAGTTTGCGAGCAAATGGGATCAATTCTGGTGTTTGTTCCATAAGAGATGCCCGTTTCCGAATGCCACGCATATCTCCATCCATTGCCAATTCAAACAAGTTCGCTATTTCTTCGGGGGGCGGTGGCACAAGTTGCCCTTCTTCACTATTTTTTTCAATCGTTTTACTTTCTTCATAAATCCATTCCAATTTCAAGAGTTTCTCCATCAAGCCAAAGAGTTTATCAACTTCTATTGGTTTAGGCAGAAAGCTATTAAACCCGACTATTTTGCATTTCTCTTGATCGGCTTCAAAAACACTGGCTGATACCGCAATAATGATAATCCCTTTTAATTCAGGTATTTGCCTTATCTTTTGTACGGCTTCAAATCCCGTCATGACAGGCATTACCAAGTCTGTCAAAATAATATCAGGTTTAATTTCTTTGGCTTTTTCAACTTCTTCTTTACCATTCACGGCTTCTATCACTTCAAATCCAAGCGGTTCAAGCATACCGTGTAATACTAAACGGTTTTCGTGTTTGTCATCTACCACTAACATTTTCCGCCGTTTTCCTTTGTAACCCATAATTTTATCCGTTTTGGCTGATTTTAATTCAGTCTTTGCTGTCACCACTGGCAAGGTTAAATCAAACCAAAAAGTACTCCCTTTTTCCAATTCGCTTTTAACCTGTAGTTGACTATTCATCAATTCAACTAATTGCCGACTAATCGCCAAGCCTAAACCGGTACCAGTTGCACGACGTTCAGTATCTCCAACTTGCTCAAAAGGCAAGAATATTTTTTCTAGTTGCTCTGGAGTCATTCCTACGCCTGTATCTATGATTTCAAAACGGATTTGTTTGGGGCTTGGGGGGGTGTCGTTTAACACACTGACTTGGAGCGTAACCGTACCTTGATCAGTAAATTTAACGGCATTGCCTAATAGGTTGATTAAAACTTGCCGTAGCCGCTTTTCATCGGCTTCTACTCCAGATGGCAAAGAATTATTATGTTCATAGACAAAAGTCGTTTCTTTTTCTTGTGCCCGCATATTGATGATGCCAGCAAGACTCTCTAAAAAATTAGGCAAATGAAATGCAGTGGCATAGAGTTCCATTTTACGCGCCTCAATTTTGGACAGATCTAAAATATCATTAATGAGGGTTAATAAATGTTGACCGCTTTGTTGGATAATGTTCAAGCCATCAGATTGCTGAGTGCTTAATTCTTTATCTCGCCTAAGAATTTGGGCATATCCCAAAATGCCATTAAGGGGGGTTCGCAGTTCATGGCTCATATTAGACAGAAAATCACTTTTAGCACGGCTGGCGAATTCGGCAACTTCTTTAGCTGTTTCTAATTCTTGAGTACGCTCAAATACCAGTTGCTCTAAATGATCACGGTGTTGCCGAATTTCTTCAGTACGCTTGTTAATCTCTCTTTCCAAAGGAATGAGTGCGATCTTAGTGAGCGTTATCCACAAAATGAAACCGAGCAATGCCATAATAATTGAAAAAATGAGCAACAGTTGCCAATTTAACTTTTTGATGATTTTTTCTATTGACGCACTATCATCTATTATCTCTAAATCAAGATAGTTACCTTGTGAAAATAATACGCGACGCTTAAGCGAATGAGTTTTTTTAGCAGGATTTGGGCGGGTGTAGTTCAAAAACTGAAAGCCATTTTTTGCGGTGGCTGTCAAAGCCACAATATGCTCACGTTTTTCGGACCAATCCTTTAGAAATTGCTGCACCACTGCATAGTCATTTTTCAAAAATGACTCCGAAATAAATTCGCCTATTAAATCAAATTCTAGATTATCACGTTGTTTTTCATTATCCAGTAGTAAATTGCGTTGCTGAGATGCAATCAACCAAGTTGCAAAAACAAAAAAACTGAGTAAAATCAAGATAAATAAAAAAAATAAACGCCCTTGTTGTGGTGAGATATTTTGTTTGGACATTTTGGGTTCTACTCCATTAGTGGTTGCCCTTCTTTATGGTTGCCCTGAATCAAAAATGTTTGGTTTCTTCTGCGATTTCTTTTTGTGGGCTAACTGTTCAACAGTTTGTAAAATATGCCGTAATTTGTCATAATCTTTATCTTTTGCCTTTGTCACTCCAGTAATAGAACTTTTGATTGACGTTAAAATAGTTTCACCATTGGAGTTCGCGTTGATATTTAAAAAAAGCGTTCGCAATTTATCAAGCTTTTGTGAGGGAAAACGCTGAGTTGCGACAAAGACATGCACTGTAATAGGAGGTGTCCACGTTAATACTTTGATGCCGGTTTGTGCGTATCGGTTAAAAATATCTTTTTTTATAGCCCCCGCTTCAAATTCACCGAGCAATACACCCAAAACGACATTTTCATGGTTTTTTATAAATTTATAATGACTGAGTTGCGGCACCGTAATGCCCGCTTTCCATAAAATAAAGCGAGGAACAAAATGACTCATGGTAGAATTTGGAGAACCAAAAGCAAAGCCTTTTCCTCGCAAATCCGCCAAAGTTTTAATGGGGCTATTTTGAGCGACAATAATAGCACCGCGGAAAGTGGATTTGCCCAACACTTGAATTTTTGCGAGTAGGGGTTTATGTCCGTAGTTTTTGACCAGTTTAACATAAGGTGCGGGTCCCATATAAGCAATATCTACTTTATTTTTACCGACGAGTTCAATATGACTTTTGTAAGTTTTAGCCACTCGTAAAATCACGGGCTTGTCGAGTTTATTAGACAGATAATTAAGCAGTGGGCTAAATCGCTCTAAAAGCTCTTTGGCTGTTAGATAAGGATGAACTCCAAAAACATAAGGTGTCTGTTTCGCTATTGAAATCGGAGCGAATATAAATAAAAAAATGTATAGAAAAATTTTTAGCATGGGTTATTAATTTATCTTGACACAAACGTCTTTCCAATCTGAACATTATAAGAAATCCGATTTTTGGAAAAAATCTGATTTCTACTGATTCTCAACAAAACATGAAAAAATTTATCCAAATCCTGAAGCTTCTGGTGTAATATACTCACGTATTTCTATCATTATTATGTTAATTTACTTTTTTTTTGAACAAGATTACACTTCTTTACGGATAGACAGGATGAATTTTAGGTGAAATAATGGGATCAGAGTAACATTAATTGATTAACTTCTATTTCTGATAGGCATTATTATACCATATTATTTTTACTTTGAACCAAATTATTCCAATTATTCTGCGTACAGGATTTAAGGATTAACCGGATAAAAACCAAACCACGCTACTCATCCTGAAAATCCTAAAATCCTGATTCAGACTATTTTTGAACAGGATTATACATTGCACACAACTTGCTTGAAAATTATCTAACTAACTCTATCTAAAGTAGAATACAGAATTATTTCATGAGGGTTTTGCGTTAATGATAACTGTTCAACCTCTTTAATCTGATATTCAGTATATAGCGTTTCCAGATGGCTATCAGCACATTATTCGTAGGGGCAAACCTGCGTGTTTTCCCTGTATTTAACCAAAAAATCAAGTTGGTCATTAATGCAGGCTGTATTTAAGCCGCTTTTTCTAATGAAGTAACAATCATCATACTTTCAATACTCAAATGATAATCAAGCTCTTCCCATTCAATCCCACTACCATGACAAATAAATCGATAATTGGATAGTTGATTAAGAGAAGCTTGTTGTAACTCTTTATACCATGCCATTGGCGTTGAGATGATTCTTTCATCTTCCAGTTCAACGTGAAGATAGTGATCGTCAAAATGAATCATTTTACCCTTTAAAAAATTCATTCCACCTCCTTACAAATTCATCTTGATAAATTTCAGTAATTTCAAGTGCTTTCTTGAGTTCTTTAGGCTTTAAATAATTATACACGACTTCTAAAGTAGATAATTCAATTTTCGCAAAATCGGAACATTTCATAACATGGATATGTTTTGGTTCATGTTCATTGGCATAAAAGAAAAACTTAAAGCCTTCTTTTAAAAGTAATGTTGGCATTATTTCTCCTCTATAGAAGACGTTCAAAAAAATAAATTCTTATCATCCTTGAAAAAAATTTGGTTTCCGTGAAACACAAACTAACCATTAGGTTCAATTGTTTATCTGAAAAGCAGTAAAATGTTAATTGAAATGTTTTAAAATGTAAAGTTTGATAAGAGCGAAAATGAAACCCGTGAAAAAAATAAGATTTTTGGAGAAAATCGGATTTATAAACTTGAAAGATAGATGATGGTGGGTGCAACATAGCTCTACCCACCCTGCGCTCGCTAGCATTGGAACCTATATTTGGAGGTATCTCATAAGGGCTTTGCGTCGATGATAACCGTTCTACCTCTTTAATCTGATATTCAGTATAACAGATTAACGCCATAAACAATCCCTTTATTGAAATCTCATCAAATCATCAACATTGCTATCGTTCCACTCATTAGTTCCCATAAAAAAAGCCCCAAGTCAAACGACTTGAGGCTTTCAGTTGTTTTTTTGTTTTGAAGTGGTTTTGCTAATTGACTTGATCATAACGTGCCACATTAGGCATCGCTACTTGTTTACTTAAAGAAGCTCTATGCATCCGGAGTACCTGGTTAGAGGGTTGTTTTTCAATTTGGATACAGAGGTTTTCCATGGCATCATACCAAATGCCCTCCTTAGCATAGACTTTGTACCATTGTTTTTTCGGTGTTCGGCTTAGTTGCTTAACTAGCTTTTCCGAAGGTTTAATATAGCGAACTGTACCACTCGCTAGCCAATCACTTGAACGCTGTTCTGGATCCGGTACAATGACAATAAACCATTCATACTCTTTTTTTGGATTGAGATGAACATTATAATCTGCTAATCGTAAATGATGCATGCCAGCCATATGTGTATCACGGTCAAATGGCAACCCAATAGTGAGTTCTAAAACAGGCTCAATCGTTCCCACTTCGTTTAAGGTAAACTCAAAATGAGCAGACCAGGGTTCTGATATATACCAATAAAAGGTGGGCTGTGTCGTGACAGTCAAACCGGTGTGCTGTGGTACAAGCGGTGCCATGATTTTCGGCAATGGTATTATTGTATTGACCACTGATGAAATTCCCTGCGGGTTTACCGATTCTATTTCCTTATCGGACACGCCTCTGCTCACACCACGAGATACGCCTCTGCTCACACCACGAGATACACCCCTGCTCACACCACGAGATACACCTCTGCTCACACCACGAGATACGCCTCTACTCACACCACGATTTACACTACCGCCTTCGTTATATACTAAACCAGCCTCCCTTCTTCGCAACGGTGCGTTTGGTATTATTGGCTGATAAAGCACACCCTTTGTCAAGCCGCTTTTAATATTGACAGATTGGGTATCACCAGCTATAACAATGCTAGTTCCCAACAGGGTGGTAAGAAAGTAGGCACTCAGAAGTATTTTTAATTTATTCATCAAAATTCTCCTTTGATTATGCATTGAAATTCTGCAAAGTTAAAAAACGAATGTGTATATGACTGCTCGGACTATAACTTGAAGTATATACCTATTTATATAGACATACCCATTTGTCACGTTTTATTTTTATAAAACTATAAAAAAATGATAAACGAGATTAAATTTTTGACATGCAAAATTTAAACCATAATAACAATTTTATTATGTGTTCGGCTCGTTGACGTATTTTTATAAGCTATACTCTTTTCTAATCCGCAACTGTGTTACTGGGAGATTTGTCCGAAAATAAATTCAAAGGCTTATTTTCGGACAAGTCTTCAGCATTTTCATCTTCTGTTTTCATTTTTGGCATTAACTGCTCACACAAACCGGATGATCGATTGATTTTTTGTGATATTGCAGAAGAAAATACTTGCTCACTTCCCCATATATCCACGCGCTGTTTGGCACGGGTAATGCCTGTATAGACTAACTCACGAGTCAATAATGTGGAAAATTGCTGGGGTAATAAGATCAAAACTTTATCAAATTCTGAACCTTGACTTTTATGAATAGTCATGGCATAAACTGTTTCATGTTTAGGTAAACGATGGGGCCAAAATATGCGGATTTCCCCTTCTAGTGATGGAAAAAAGGCTTGCAATTCATTACGATTGACTGGGTTTCTGAGTATGATGCCAATGTCACCATTAAATAGTTTCAAGGTGTAATCATTGCGAGTAATCATAATTGGCTGTCCATGATACCAACGATTAATAGCTCGTACTATTCCTTTCTTGTTTAATTCGTCTTCTATTTGGCGATTGATAGCTTCTACACCATAAGGACCCCGACGAGTAGCGCATAAAACTTTAAACTGTTCAAATAGTTGTAGTATTTTTACAGGTAATTTTTCTGCTAAACAACGAGAAAAATTAATCATAATTTGCTCTATCAATACTGAGGGCAAGTTTTCTGAAAGTCCTAAATGATGCCAATTCACATCAGGATAATTTTTAGAATTAAGAATACGCAAAACCTTTTCACTTTGCCCTTGCTTTACAGCTTGTGCTAATTTCCATATCCCACTATCTTCCCCAAATCGGTAACTTTTATCAAGTAATACTATGTTATCTTGAAGGGGATTGGAAAACTTCGTTCCCACTAGGTTCATTGTGAATTGGGAAACCTCGTTAGGTTCATTATTATTTTCGATTTGTCCTTTATATTTATCCAGGAAACTAGCCTCACAAATATCACCTAGCACCGTGCCTGCTTCTACTGAAGCTAATTGATCTTTGTCACCTAATAAAATCCAACGGGCGGATTTGGGTATTGCTTGCGCTAATTTAGTCATTAAGGCTAAATCAACCATTGAAGCTTCATCTACTACTACTACCTGATATGCTAAAAGATTACCCGCATGGCTGCGAAAATAGGGTGAATTCGTTCGGCTACCCAGTAGACGGTGTATTGTATAAGTTTCTTGTGGAATAGCCGATTTAATTTTTTGGGTACAATTTAAATGAGGCAAAGTTTGTATTATTGATTCTTGTAAGCGTATCGCCGCTTTGCCAGTAGGTGCAGCCAAAGCAATATTTAAATCTGGGTCTTGTGAAAGTAATAATGCTAAAATTTTAATAACGGTAGAAGTTTTACCGGAGCCTGGACCTCCTGAAATGATACAAAAATGGCGTTGTACTGCGGTTTGCGCCGCATATTTTTGTTGATCCATTGAGATACCAGACTGGCTAGGAAACAAGCGTGATAAGCCTTCTTCCAAGATATCATGGTTGACATCACGACATAGCTGGCTACTGCGTAAACGAATTTGTATAGCCAATTGTTGTTCATAATAAAAGTAGCGATAGAGATATAAACGGTGTGTATCAAGAATTAATGGCGTATAATCTCCAGGTGAACCAACAATGTGACAATTTCGTAATGAACTTTGCCAATTAGATAAAGTAGGACAGGGTAGCTTATTTATACCGGGTTCACTTTGTAATGGAAATGAACGGTTAGCTAATATACTTAAATCCACACAAGAAGAGCCAAGATTCGTGAAATAACTAGCTAGTACCGCCCCTAGCAATGATGCTTCATCAAGATCATTTGATAGGGAAAGCATCAATTTAGCAAAATGTATGTCTATATCAGTAAAAATTCCTAGATCACGCAAGTGTTCAATGTTTTTTAATAAATTCATTTCATTAAATAATTTTTTTGAGTGGATAAAATAATACTTAGTTACCACCTCGAATACTAAACCTGCCAGGTTTTTTAAACCTGGCAGGTTTGGCTTGAAAGTTTTTTCAGTTCTTAAAATCTCATTCCTTAGTAGTATATAATAATGTGGTATTGTTTTTACTCATTTGATTAACCAAATCATAAAATACTCCCTTATGAGTGCTTTCCCCTTTCAGGAAATTGCCACTAAGACTGCATAAAAGGAGGTTTTTAATGAAAAGTCAAGACCATGAACTGAAACAACGTTTAGAAGAACTAGAAATTGAGCAAAATCGTCTTAACCAAGTACTCAATGATGTGGAAGAATTGGATGTAAAAATCCACAAACTCAATGCAAAATTACCTATGGATAATATAACAATCCCATTGGTATTGAAAAATAATGAGGAAATAGCTAACCACAAAAAAGATAAGGAAACAACTAACAAGCATTTAGACTGTGTGTCGAAACTTAATAAAGGTATATCTGATATCTATGGGTATGATATTTATGGGTATGTAGTTTGCTTAATGTTTAATCCACAGTCACCACCGGAATGGTCCGGAAAAGAATGGCATATACCTGGTAAGGGTAAATGTTATCATGATCATGAACAAGCTTATCAATGTCTGCAACAACTTCAAGAACGGTGGCCTAATTACCCTTTTCAAGTTTTGGAAAGAAATTCGTTATCTTCAGTTAAGCCTGATTTTTCAGTAAGAGGGCAACCATAATACAACAGTATATAACATAAGGGCAAACCTGTGTGTCTGCACTTTTTATATTATTTATTTGACAATTTTAGCTTTGAAATAAATTGATCGAAGCTGGATACGCTGTCGCTGATACCACCCTACATTATGTTCAACATCAATCTGATCACTACACAATTTCCAAAAATCTGTCTGGTATACTCAGCGTGACCATAAATTTAACTTTTTAAATGAGTTTTTTTTGTAGGGCGGGCAAGGGGGTTTTCTTTCTTGTTTGATCTAGTGGGCAGCAAAAATAACCCACCCTCGTGTTCGCCCTCATTGTGAAATTATTTTTCTGAACGTCTATATATATACTGAACGCACTTGAAATTTATGACATTCAGAAACACCGTTTTTTAAAAGTTGTAGGGGCGAACCTTTGTTATCGCCCTGCTTAACTTAATGGCATTGGCCCTACTATACTGTACAATAAGTGATTATTAACAACACTTAATATAAAAATGACGTATCCCCAATAGGATGATTATAATGACAGAGATTAGCCTAGAACAGCGTTTGAAAAATCTGGAAATAGAACAAACAACTCAGAATGTGGCATTAGATGAACTGAATGATTTTGGTGAAGAAATTCGCAAACTTGAAGCCGTCTTAGCCAAAATAGATAACTATGAAGTCAAACAACATCAAGAAGTAAACTTCAGTAAACTGCGCGATTTGAAAGAAACCGAAAAACTCGAAAAAAGATTAGCACACATAGATGAAGAATACGTTATAGATACGCACGATGCCAAGAATAACCCTCAATCCCAAAAGCTGTCTGAACATCTAGATAATACCGTCCCCTCAGTACAGCCAGAACTGACAAACGCATCAAATACAGTGAAGCATAGCTATGTCATTTGTTTAGTGTTTAATCCAAAATCACCCCAAGAATGGTCTGGAAAAGGATGGTCTAGAAAGGGCAAGGGCATAAGCTATAAAAATCCTGAACAGGTTAAACAAATTTTCCAAAAGCTGAAAAAACAATGGCCTGATTACCCTTTGAAAATCTTCAAAAGATAATTTTAGTCAAATTGCTCTATAACTTATGTCGTCAGTCAAGAGCATAATTTTTTAATTTTGGTTAATATAATACCCAAAAAAATTAGGGTTTAGCTTGGTTTAGAGCTCTGATGTTTTTAAAACCTCAGAGCCCTAAGTTAAAAAAATTATAAACCTATCAACTCAGCATGAAGCCCTTGGTCCTTGACACGCTGAAGAATATCAGCTGATTTAGTTGTTTCAGGATTGTATGATGGACACGCAGTATACAATAAAAATTACGGCACAACCTGATTAATTGTTACCGCTACCTTATCCTGTTGAGCAAAAATAACAGAATTGATTTGCCCTTGTAAATCGCCAGATTGTACCATAGCAGCACCACTACTGGATATTCTGGCAAATATCATCACTTCTTCAAAATGCGATAGTTTCATAGAAGGTATCATAGCCATACTATCGTCAAGCACCACTGTGATGGGTAATTCGCTAGCCGATTTTTTAATAATCGCTAATGGCATAGCCGAACCTGTTATTGCACGCGCATAAATAAATAAGCTATCCCCAGATTTAACTTGCTTTTGTAAAGCTGGTGCTAAACTGACATGCACCTCAATTTGGGTAACATTGGAAGGAGACGAAGCGTCATTTTTATCAATCGGCATAATTGCCGGGGCTGGTTCTACAACTTGTGCTGCAATATCATTTTGAGCTAATTGCCGACGCGCTTCTGCAATATGCGTTTCTAACATTTCCCGGGTTTCAAGTTCGCTTGAAGGAATTTGTGGCAAAAGACGTTGCCAATGCCTAATAGCAGCATTATATTCTTCTTTTTGCACGGCGGCTAAACCTGATAACCAGAGGGCTTCTTGATGATCAGGCTCTAACTCTAAAACCCTTTTTAGCAAGATCGTAGGTTGCCCTGAAAATTGACCGTCATTTGATAAAACTAATACGGATGCCAAATCGGTTAGCAATTGTGGCTCCTGTTCGCCAACTATGGCTAACAATTTGTTATAAGCATGCACCGCATCACTATAGCGTTTAAGAAAAGTGTATGAACGAGCTAACATGCGCCAGCCTTTATCATCATCCGGCTGTTCTTGTAAACGGACGACTAATTTTTTCACCATTTCATCAAAATCAGAAGGCACTTTTTGTTGATGGGCTACCTGGGGAGCTTCACTGGATTGTCCAGGCGCGAGTAAGTGCCAAGTACCTAATTTCCAATACCATCCAATCGTTAAAGCGGGAAGACAAATTGCCACAACGATACTTGCCCAACGTACAGGTGGCTGAATACTCGGTTTTGTCGTATCATCTAAATCTTGTGCAAGCGTTTTATCTAACTCTTGCTGAGCCTGTGTCCGTTGTTCAGGAGTCAGATTGTCTTGCTCTAATTCAGCCAAACGTTCTTTGTAAATAGCAATATTCATCCGGTTAGGATCAATATCGCCTACCTTTGAATTTTTTTGCCACAGGGTTGGCACGACAAAGGCAAGGGCAAGTACAATTAGCCCAGCGGCGATGCTCAAAAATATCATCATGTTCTTAATTTTCCTTATCAAGCATTTGCTTGATTTTATGACGTTCTTCTTCAGTTAAAGATGGCGGCGTAGAGGTGATTTGCGCATGGCGGCGGATAAAGTACACCAGTACGATTAAACCTATTAACACCAGCACCAAGGGTCCTAACCATAATACATAAGTTTTTGGTTTCAACGGCGGATTATACAAAACAAAATCACCATAACGCTCTACCATAAAATCGGTGATTTCTTCATCTGTTTGACCTTCGTGAATCTTATTGCGAACTATATCACGTACATCTTGAGCTAATTCGGCATTAGAATCAGCGACCGATTGATTTTGACAAACAACGCAACGCAATTCTTCAATCAGTTCAGAAAAACGTTTTTCTTGTTCAGCATTAGCAAATTCTATGGGATTTCTATCTACCGCATAGAGATGAATAGGAAAAATCAATAGCACCAAAATTATTTTTTTCAATTTGCATACCTAATATCTATAGATGTACTTCAAACAGCTGAAATTTGGAATTTTATGTCGGGTGTGCTTTCATCTTTGCTCACCAGCGTTTCAAAAAAAAGTCCAAAAATGACCCATTAGTCGTATATTCAGAAAAATAATTGAACCGTTATAGCGTTTCCAAAATGCTTTACGGAAGGTTTCCAAAACGCTTCACGGTTTGTTATGTCGTTTATTCAAACGGGAAATGCTATATTATTGTCAAAATAAAAACTTGAACATTGAGTTTAAAAAAATGCCCTGTACAAAAATATTATATATTAACTGGATTCATGTTTTTCTAGGTTGTGTTCATCATGAAATTGTTTTAAAAATTCTGACGCTATAGTGAAGAACTCCAATATACCTTGTAGTTCTTTGTTTTTGATATAGATATTAAGATAAATATTTTGGTTTTAAGACCTGCCAGGTTTTTAAAACCTGGCAGGTCTGATAACTTTTATTTTCCTGAAAAACTATAGCGGCAAAATAGAAATACGCTCTTTTTCTAAATTACCGTGAAAATGGGAACGCGCCCATAGTTCTATTTGCCATGAGGGAGATAAGTTTGTAAGTCATCAGGCGCATTGGGTAAACCACCCCGTCCTTTAATGAAAAAACTGCTAGAGGGTGTGTTTGTTTGCGCTGTACAGTGTTTTTTAATTATCGTGTTGGCATCCAGAAAACTGATGGGTAAGGTATTGAGATCAACATTGTAAATATTGTTGATTTGAACTTTTCCTTCCAAACCGGTATCTGATGAGGCGGTTATTAAACTACCCTGTAAATCTTTGGGGGTACCCGTGATAATTAAAATATTGCCACCTTGCCCACCAATGGCATTGGCAATCACTTTGCTATCAGTCAAGCGAAAAAAACGGGGACTGCCTATAGCTAGATTTCCACCATTTCCGATGCCACCTTGGACGGTTGCACTCAAAAAGCTATTGTTCATCAAAAAGCGAGTGTGGGCATTGATAATAATATTTCCACCATCAGCGTTATCAGTTGCAGTGGAAATGGTTCCCCGATCCATGCTTAAAGTAGTGGTATTTACATAAATATTACCAGCATTGCCTAATCCCAAACTGTCGGCTGAAATGGAAGTATTATTATTTAAGTATAAATGGTCACGAATATCAAGGGTTATACTGCCGCCTTGTCCAGTGCCGGTAGTACTATTATCAATACTGGCAGTGTTGGTTAAGCTTAAATTTCGCGCACGGATAAAAATGCGTCCCGCATCGCCTGCATCAATATGCTCTATTTTAGGTTTTGAACTAGCGGCAATCGCTGCCGGAAAATCGCTTGAACCAATCAGATTGAGGTGATACTCAACTTCAAGAGTGATGTTTCCGCCGTGTCCAGCTCCTAAAGTCACCGTACTAATATTGCTATTGAGTAACTCTAAATATTGGCTCGTGATGAAGATATTGCCGGCATCACCTGCTTCTGGATCACTACTCATTGAAGTGGTTTGAATATTACTCCCGCCTTCTAACGTTGTTTTTCCTGCCACGGAAATGTTGATTTGACCACCTTGTCCTGGTCCAAATGCGCGGCTATCTATATTGGCATCGTTCAGATGCAGTTCATTGACATCAATGCCAATGACACCGCTATTTTTATCAATTTCCGTGCTGGCGATAATGCTGCTTGAGTCCAAGAAAAATTGTCCCCCTTGGATATAAATATCACCAGCACCTAGTTTACCAACATCAATGCTACTATTATTTTCTAAAACAATTTTGCCCAGTTGGGCGTTGGCATCCAGTTCTAAACCGGTTACTGTACTTCTCAAATGCTCCGCTTTCGTTATCGCAGCTAGGTTAATGCGTCCGGAAGTGGCTATTAAATGTCCACTATTGATATGAATTTCACCCCCTAAGATTGATAAAGTTTGATAGTCTCGCGTTGCCAATTGGCTACCTTTGATTTCAATCGAAGCCGGTTTATCTAAAAATCCATAGGCAGAAGGCGGCGCACTGAGCAATAGACTGTTTTGGAGATAACGTGTTTCAAAGGTGCCAGCATCACCTAAATGGAGTTGGGTGGCGGTGCTGATATATAAGGAGCCTTGAAGATCAAGTTTGGCATTGGGTCCAAAAATAAAGCCGTCTGGATTTAAAAGATATAAATTGGCCCGGGGGATATTAGAAATTAATTGACCATCAATGATTGAATGTTCACCGCCTGTGATACGAGTAATGATATTTTCGATACCTTGGAAACCTGAAAAAGTCGCGGTTTCTTCTTTATTCAAATTGAACCATTTAAAACTGTGAAATAGATTACCACCATATTGCAGCCCCAGTTCCGCATTAATGTCAAAATGGGGACCCTCTAGGGCAACCGCCGCACCTAAAGTTCCATCAAGTACGACTTCAGCTTGGGAATGAAGCGCGTAAAGGGGCAATAATAGGGCAATGAGTGGGAAAAGTTTTTTGATTGGGCTTGTTTTCATATTTTTTAAAACGTGATGGGTTGCAAACTGTTACCCAATTATTTCAACAATGCTGAAACCTGTTTCACAATTTTTTTGATTAACACCAGAGATGATATTATAATGATATTATTGCTCAGAATTCCTGTCGTTCATATCGAATAGATTTAGAGTTTTGCAAAAACCTCTGATTATTGGAGATTGTAGGGCAACCCCACGCGCAAGCTCTGAATAAATTTAACAAGGTAATTAAATGGCATTTACAGACTTTAAATCTATCCAACAAGTACAAAAAGCATTCAATATCAGATATGCAGAAAAAAACTAGATTGAATTTGATGAAATAAGCCCTTCCAAAGCCTTTTTGGAAGAGTATTATTTTAGCCGCAAAAATATTGATGTTTTTTCATCGGAAGCGGCTCGTTGTGAAAATGTGATCTATCCGATTATTCTGGATATTTATAAACATTACGGGGAAATGTGGCATTTTGGGAAACTCATTGATGATTTATTTATAAAAATAGTATTTCTAAGTGCTGCATTTCTAAATTCAAATAAAAATTCAATTTTTACCTCCAATCCCCTATCAGCAAAAATGATGCCCAATATGCGGGATGTTGGTAGCGAGGCTGTTTTAGCAAATATTGTTGGGCAGCTTGCAAAGCCTTTGCTTTAGATAGGGCATTTTTTTGCCATTGTTGGTAAAATTTTTTCATTAAATGGCTTGTTGCTTTATCATCAATAAACCATAAGCTTGCCAACGCACTTCTTGCACCCGCTTTGAGAGCAATACCTGCTATTCCCAGTGCGGCTTTATCATCACCGACTGCCGTTTGGCAGGCACTTAAAGTTAATAATGTCAGGGGTTCTTGACGACGTTCACTCAGCCTAATTAATGCTTCCAAATGATTCATAGTGAGTTTTCCATCATAAGTCAATAAAAAAGTTTTTTCGAGATTGCTTTCAAACTGACTATGTGAGGCAATATGGACTATAGAATAAAGAGTTTGTTTTAAAGCATCAGCAAAGTGTTCAACCGTAAAATCTTGATCTAATAATTGGGTTACCTGATGATATGATTTAGCAATGCCTTCCATTTCATCGGGTACATGATACAAAGCGGAATGCCCTTGCACACTTTCTGATAATCCACTTAACAAAATTTTGCTTTCGCGCAGTGAATGGTTATTAAATTCGGTAAAGGTTAAGCCTGGCATAGTAACGAGCGCATATTGAGAAATCAGAAATTGTTTGCCATCATGTAAAGCCGCAAAGGGAATAGTGCGTAATACACCATCGGGAACAATAATCAATGTATCAACTGTGTGAAGTACACCCAGTAGGGGTGCTATAAGCCAACGATATAAGCGTTTTGCATAAGGCAAAAATTCATTCTTATATTTGGCTTCTAGCTCAAAACGAAATTCATTAACCTCATCTGTCAATTCAGTTGCTCTAATAGGTACCGTAAATCGTTGTATACCCTGGGATAGATTTAATAATATTTCTATGCGATCAGGCAATATAATGGGATAGACTACCGCAGTATGGGGTGCGACACCTTGGTGTAATAGCGTTCGTTTAAATTGTGTCACACAGTCATCTTGAAAATAATCTTGTAATTCAGCCGTTTTAAAACGTTCTATCGTATTAATTGCTTCCTTTAAATTGCCTTCATTAAAGTTTGCCGTTGGTTGTAATAATAAATCCGCTAATTCAAAATAAACGGGACCGACTTGTTCACGAAAAGATTGTGAAGTATTGCGATAGCCAATAGCGATTTCTTGACGAACGGGTTGTAAACTTTTCACGGCGGTTTGATAAGCTTCAATGGCTTTATCTTTATGATGTAAAGCTTTGAATAATCGCCCTAATTGCCATTGCCAACGATAAAGAATTTCTGAAGCTTGATTTTGCTCAGTAAAAAAGGAGTCTGTATCAAGTTTGGCATAAAAAATGGCTCGTCGCGTTAATGGCAAAGCATCGGAATAACGTTGTCTCGTTTCATATAAATGCCCTAAAAATCCATAAGCATAAGAAATTAACCGGGGATTATCTATAGCTTTTGCTATATTAAGTGCCTTATTGAGGCTTTGATAGGCAAGATTTTGAAGGGTTGCGGATATTTTTTCTAAATTTTCTGGAAAAAACCTGTCAGGTTTGATAGTGAATAAACGTTGTGCTAATTCGCCAAGACTGATCAATCCAAAGGCTTTAGCATAACTTAAATCCAGCGACTCAAATTGTTGCTGTGCGCCTGATAATGCCTCCACTGCTGCCAATCCTTGCCCCTGTTTCAAATGAGCGTGTGCCATATTGATAAATGCACGCCCACCAAGAATAGCATCACCTGCTGATTTTGCCAATTCCACACAACGGGCATAAGCTTTCACCGCCTTAGTATAATAAGCTTCGACTGTCAAGACATTACCTAAATTATTGAACACTGTCGCACGAATTAAGATAGGCGCATTTGGGGGTAATATCTTTAAGCTTTTATTTGCATAAAAACGCGCTTTGATATCTTCCCGCCTAACTAGGAAAATATCGCTTAAAGATAAAAATAATTTAACCCATATCAAAGTATGATTTGAAATCTGATATTCCATTGATAACGAATTAGCAAGAGATTCAGCTCGCAATAATGTATCCAATGCTTGTTGAGATAAACCTAACGCTTGATAAGCTCTTGCTAACGGTATTAGGATTTCAATCGTTTGAGGAACTTTTAAATGGTTAATTTCTAATAACGCTTCCCAACCATGTATAGCTAATTCAAAATGCCCTCGTTCATATTCCGCCTGTGTTTGTTCAAAAAGTGTTGTAATCGGTGTGGCAAATACGGGAAAAATATTGAATAAACATAATATGAAGCACAGCTTTTTTATTAAAAACATATATAGAATTAGTAGAAATCCAATTTTTGAAAAAAATAGAGTTTATTTTCGGATAAAAAAATAAAATCAGTAGAAATCCGATTTTTGAAAAAAATCGGATTTCTTGCCACTTCGAGTTTCATAACAATGACACAGCCTTGCATTTTTTTAATGGGTCCCACAGCTTCTGGTAAAACTGATTTGGCAATAGCCCTTGTTAAACATTTACCTTGTGACATCATTAGCGTAGATTCTGCTATGGTATATCAAGGGATGGATATAGGCACCGCTAAACCCAATGCTGATATATTAGCTCAAGCACCCCACCATTTGATCAATATTCGTGATCCAGCTGAAATTTATTCGGTGGGGCAATTTTGCACCGATGCAATAACTGAAATCGAAAAAATCCAGGCTACCGGTCGTATTCCATTATTAGTAGGTGGTACGATGCTCTATTTTCATAGTTTACAACAAGGCTTATCAAAATTACCGCCGGCTAACCATCAAATACGGCAACATTTAAATAATGAAGCGGAACAAGTGGGTTGGGCAGCCATGCATCAACGCTTGACTCAAATTGATCCACAAACAGCACAACGTATTCATCCTAACGATGCCCAGCGCATTCAACGGGCACTTGAAGTTTATGAAGTATCGGGTGAGACTATGACAGCTTGGTACGCTAAATCTCCTACACAACCCTGGTCCTTTCCAACCATTAAATTAGTGATAGCTCCGGCAGAGCGAAGCGTTTTACATGTTAAAATAGCACAGCGTTTTCATGTTATGCTTGAACAAGGATTAATTGAAGAAGTTCGTGGTTTATTTGAACGCGGCGATCTTAATTCCGATTTGCCTTCAATGCGTTGTGTGGGGTATCGTCAAGTTTGGAGCTATTTAGCGGGTGAACTAGATAATGCGAGTTTATCGGAAAAGGCTATCATTGCCACCCGACAATTGGCAAAACGACAAATGACTTGGTTGCGTACCCAAATGGACGCACATTGGTTTGATAGTCTTAAACCCAATATGACACAATCGGTGTTGAAATTCCTTGCAAAAATTCATAAACTGTTTTAATTGTGAATTGATAACTAACTACTGATAACAAATAGGATAATAATTTATGAATAAAGGGCAATCACTACAAGACCCTTTTTTGAATGCATTACGCAAAGAACATGTACCGGTTTCAATTTATTTAGTCAATGGTATTAAGCTACAAGGACAAATTGATTCATTTGATCAATTCGTGATACTACTCAAAAATTCTGTCAACCAAATGGTGTATAAACATGCTATTTCTACTATTGTACCAACCCGTTTGGTCACAATTCCTGAAATAGCACCACCCAATGACACACCCGCGGCAAATAAATAGTTTAGAAACCCTGTTTTTAAAAAAATAAAAAAGATCACACTAATGTTTGAACGACCACAAGCTGGCGAATGTGCTATTTTAGTTTCTATAACAATAAATCGCCTAATCGATCCGGCATCGTTAGATGAATTTGCGGAATTAGCGCGTTCTGCAGGCGTGATGATTGGGGCGACGCTGACCGGAACACGCGACACCCCTGATCCCCATACCTTTGTTGGACGGGGTAAACTTTCAGAAATGGAAACATTAGTCCAGGAATATGGCGCAGAAGTCGTATTGTTTAATCATGCACTCACGCCTGGACAAGAACGTAACTTGGAACGTGTTTTACAATGCAGGGTGGTGGACCGCACAGGTGTTATTTTAGATATTTTTGCAAAACGTGCTCTCTCCTTTGAAGGAAAGTTACAAGTCGAATTAGCACAGCTCAAACACCTAAGTACGCGCCTAGTGCGGGGTTGGACTCATTTAGAACGGCAAAAAGGTGGTATTGGTTTACGTGGTCCTGGTGAAACTCAGTTAGAAACTGATCGCCGCTTGATTGGTGAACGTATTAAATCTATTAATAAGCGTTTGGAAAAAGTCATCCAACAACGCCATTTAAGTCGAAAAGCGCGACAACGTGCACAATTACCAATGGTATCACTGGTAGGCTATACAAATGCGGGTAAATCTACCTTATTTAATCGTCTTACCCATGCTGGCGTTTTTACAGCCAATCAATTATTTGCTACCTTGGATGCTACCTTGCGCCGTGTCACTTTACCGGATAAAACGGTGCTGATTTTGGCTGACACCGTGGGTTTTATCCAACAATTGCCATACGACTTAGTTGCCGCATTTCGTGCCACTTTAGATGAAACACGTTTAGCCACTTTATTATTGCTTGTCGTTGATGCCAGTGATACTTCACAACGACAACAGCACATTCATCAAGTGAATCAAGTATTAAATGATATTGGGGCAGCCGATGTACCGCAGATTATCGTTTATAATAAGATAGATCAATTAAAAAATGCTACCCCCCGTTGTGAACGCGATGAAACCGGGCGAGTGACTCAAATTTGGCTATCGGCAAAAAGCGGTGCCGGTATTGATTTACTTTATAATGTTTTAATTGAACAATTAAGTCTGGAAAAGGTACAATGCTGGGTAGGTGTGCCGGTACTCGCGGGAGATTTACGCGCCCGCCTGTTTGCAGAAGCAGTCGTTTTACAAGAAAAATATAGGGAAAATGGTGATAGCTTGATTGAAATACAAATGCCGGCACCCTATTTTGATAAGTTGGCTAAAAGTGATTCCAGATTAGAAATAATTGAAGAATGAATTTTAGATAAAGACTAGCGCAATCAAAGAAATACCATTTTTTCAAAAAAGGGTATTTCTAGCGCAATTAACAATTAACAATTAACAACAGGAGCACACATGGCTTGGAATGAACCAGGTAGCAGTGGGAATCAAGACCCATGGGGTAACCGTAAAAAAGAACAAGGCGGTCCCCCGGATATAGATGAACTTGTCCAAAAAATGGGGGATAAATTGGGAAAAATATTTGGCGGCAATGCTAGCAATGATAAACGCGGCGGTGGTGATAATCGTGGTGGAAGCGATAGTAGCAATAATAATGGCAATGAAGGCATCAGTTGGTCCGGAATCAGCCTGATTATTATTCTTCTTTTAGCAATATGGTTCGCTTTCGGGTTTTATATTATCCAACCCGCCGAACTGGGTGTCGTTACACGCTTTGGAGAATACAATAGTACAACAGAGCAAGGTTTAAACTGGCATTTGCCTTCTCCCATTGAACAAGTTCAAAAGGTCAATGTTGAACATGTGCGATCCCTCACGCACCGTGCCTTGATGTTGACCCAAGATGAAAACATCGTTGTTATTGAATTAGAGGTGCAATATCTGGTTAAAGATGCAAAAAATTACCTATTCAAGGTGCTAGACCCCGACAACACATTACATCAAGCGACCGAAAGTGCTTTACGTGAAGTGGTTGGTACCAGCAATATGGATGGTGTTTTAACCAGTGAACGGACTCGTGTCGCTTTAGAGACTAAAGTCTTGATTCAAGACATTGTGGACCGCTATCAAACCGGCTTGATGGTTACCAGTGTGAACATGCAAAACGCGCAACCGCCTGATGCGGTACAAGCCGCATTTGCTGATGTTATTAAGGCACGTGAAGATGAAGAACGGAGTAAAAACCAAGCGGATGCTTATTCTAACCAAATTGTGGAAAGGGCAAAAGGTACATCAGATAGGCTGCGACTAGAAGCTTTAGCTTATAAAGCCCAAGTCACTGCACGATCTGAAGGTGAAACTAAACGCTTTTTAAGTGTATTAAAAGAATATGAAAAAGCCCCGGCGATTACGCGCCAGCGTTTATATTTGGAAAGTATTGAAACGGTACTCTCCAACACAAGCAAAGTTATGGTTGATATCCAAGGAGGCAATAATTTGATGGTGTTACCACTTGACCGACTATTAGGTCAAACGACGAATCTGGAACAAACTGCACCTAATCAATCGCCATCTGCTTTACAATCTGCTTCACGTTTGAGATCAGCAGATAGAGGCGATGATTTACGCACTAGGGGAGGACGCTAATAATGGCTGCTAATAAAATGATCGTTTTGTTAATCACAGTGATTATCTTTTTCGCCGGCTTAATGTGTCTTTTCACGGTTAAGGAAACGGAGCTGGCTTTAAAGTTGCGTTTCGGAAAAGTCGTTAGTGGGGAGTTTGGTCCGGGATTGCACTTTAAGCTCCCCGTTTATCATACGATTCGTAAATTCGATAGGCGTATTCAAACGCTTGACGCGCCTGCGGAACAATTTTTAACCAGTGAAAAGAAGAACTTGATTGTTGATTCTTTCATTAAATGGAAAATTGTTGATGTAATCAATTACTACATCGCTGTTGGAGGTAGCTCAAAAATTGCCAACAGTCGTTTGTCTGTTACTATTGCTGATGGGCTACGCAGCGAATTTGGTAAACGCACTATTAAAGAAGTGGTGTCTGGTGATCGCGCCAAAATTATGGATATCATCACTGAACATGCGAATGCACGTGCTAAACAGTTTGGCATTAAAATTATTGATGTGCGTATCAAACGAATTGAATTACCCACAGAAGTGAGTAGTTCCGTATATAGTCGCATGGAGGCAGAACGTGAACGGGATGCGAAACAATTACGTTCGCAAGGTGAAGCAGAAGCCGTGCGTATTCGTGCCAATGCTGATCGCGAAAGCGTTGTATTAGTTTCTTCCGCAGAGCGGGATGCCTCACAAATTCGAGGTGAAGGGGATGCTACTGCGGCTGATACTTATGCTAAGGCTTATAACCAAAATCCTGAGTTTTATGCTTTATATCGCAGTCTTAATGCTTACAAGCAAACCTTTAATAGTCGCAGCGATATTTTGCTGATTCAACCGAATTCTGATTTCTTTCGTTATTTCAATAACTTAAATGGCAATCAGTTCCGATCCCCGATGGTTGAGCCCTTTTCTCAAAAGGGGGAAGTCACTTCTGATGATGAAGTCATTATTTCTGAGGAAAAAGAGGCACCTTCGATTGAACCGAGTGAAACTGCTCTTTCTCAAAGCAATGAGATATTGCCTGAACCGGAAAATAACCCTCATCAGGATAAGCTTCTGGAAGAAAATAAAGCTGAGTAAAAGATTAGGCTAACATTATGTGGGAAGAACTTTGGATTGCTTTTGCCCTGATATTGGTGATTGAGGGTGTTATGCCTTTTCTTAATCCGACTGGTTGGCGTAAGACTTTGCGACAAGTGAGCGAAATGGATGATAAAACATTACGCATTATTGGCTTCTCAAGCATGATATTGGGTGTGATAGTATTATATTTGGTACATTAATATTGGAATATTGGTATCTATCTTTGACTGGTTTATTTGATGTAGCTTAAACAGTTAAAGCTTTGACTTTTATGTAGGGTGGGCAAATTTTTGCCCACCCAATTTTAAAAAAATTTACCATTAGTAATATATAGATGTTCAGAAAAATAATTTCTTACCTGCCATGTTTTGGAAACATGGCAGGTTTTGTGAAGTTATTGATGTGAAAAACTATACATAAAAAAGCAAGCTGTTTATATTGTTATAAAGCTGAAATAACGCTTGATAAATGGATAGTAAGCTAGGCAATGTCCCCATCATAGTTCATCCTAACATTTTGAAAAATTCGTTCCTCAATCCATTGTACTTTTAAAAAATGCAAAAACAACTTTCACTCAAAGAGGCAAGCTTATGGGCTTCAAAATATTTGAATAGGGAAATAACCATTTCTAATATTTATTACCTGGTTCAATATGGAAGAATTCCAAAAATAGATAAGAACGGTAATATTCTGCTCAATAAAACCGATTTAAGAAGATATTATAGTTCACATCTGAAAAAAGAAACCCTCTTGAAAAAACAGTTAGGCGAAGGCTTGAATTGGGATTTATCTTTTTCGCAATATAATGAATCACAAACAACAAAGCATGTTCATCGCTTACATCCTTATAAAGGAAAATTTATCCCCCAATTGGTTGAATATTTTTTAGATGAGCATACTGATCACTTCAAAAAAGAAGTGTTTTTTAAGCCAAATGATATTGTTTTCGATCCCTTTTGTGGCAGTGGCACAACATTGGTGCAGAGCAATGAATTGGCTATCAATGCAATAGGTGTGGATATTTCCACCTTTAACGCGCTCTTGAGTCATGCAAAAATTGATCATCATGACATCAATGATATTCAGCGGCATCTTGTAACCATCACAAACGAATTAAAAGGGTTTGTAACAACTCAAAAACACAGTATAGTAGAGTTTGAAGAAAAACTACTTTCTGAACTCCAAACATTTAATGAGCGTTTTTTTCCAACCGCCGATTTTAGATATCAGGTTCGTCAAGGAAAAATAGACGAAAACGAATATGGTTGTGAAAAAGAAACCGAGTTTTTGCGGATTTATGATGATTTGATCAAGACTTATCAAATCAGATTAAAACAACAATCTAAAGACTCATTTCTTGATAAGTGGTTTTTACAGTCGGTTCGAGATGAAATTGATTTTGTTTTAGAAATGTTTAAACAGGTTAATAACCAAAATACAAAAAATATTTTGGCGGTTATTTTAAGTCGAACCATTCGCTCTTGTCGGGCAACCACTCATGCGGATTTAGCCTCATTAAAAGAACCCATTACCGCGACTTATTATTGCAAGAAACATGGCAAAATTTGTAAACCCATTTTTTCCATTTCAAGTTGGTGGGAAAGGTATAGCAAAGACACATTAAAAAGATTGCTTCAGTTTCAAGAGCTAAAAACGGATACCTTTCAAATGTGTTTAACGGGTGATAGTAGAAATATTAATGTGTTTTCAGAACTGGATAAAAAATATCCAGAATTTGGTGCTTTAGCAAGAAAAAACAAAATCAGAGGTATTTTTTCTAGCCCGCCTTATGTTGGATTGATTAATTATCATGAACAACATGCTTACGCCTACGATTTATTTCACTTTGAGAGAAAAGATGAGTTGGAAATTGGTCCTTTATACAAAGGACAAGGTATTGAAGCCAGGAAATCTTATATAAAAGGCATTGCTCAGGTATTATTAAATAGCAAGCAATTTATGCAAGATGACTATGATGTTTTTTTGGTTGCCAATGATAAGTATGATATTTATCCTCAAATTGCAGAATTAGCGGGGATGAAAATGGTTAACCAATACAAAAAGCCAGTCTTAAATCGCACAGAAAAAAATCGTTCTACTTATGCTGATAGCATATTTCATTTTAAAGAAAATAAGTAGAGACACAAAAGTTTTTTTATAACGACTCAGGGCAATCTTCAGTGCAAGCAATCCCTTGCTCAAGCCCTGAGTAGTTACCGTTTTTTACATTTTATTCACAGACGTTTTTTGGAAAAACTTGGTTTTTTACAGGTATATTATTTTTTTTTGCTTTTATAGTTGTTCAGATAAATAATTTCACAAATATTGTTTGACTTTAAAAATTAGAACACCAAATTTATAATAAATCCCTTCTTTTAAATCCCTTCTTATATACAATCCTTGTAGTTATTGTTGGAAGAATAAAAACGCCGATGAGAGAAAAAATTATGGCTAAAAATCTTGTAGTCAAAAGCTTGAATATAGAAAATTTTACGCTTTTTGAAAAGGAAAACTTAAATTTTTCGAGTGGTTTGAATATCATTATCGGTGAAAATGATACTGGCAAAAGCCACCTACTCAGATTATTATATTCTTTAATTGAAAGTAATAATTTCGTTATCCTAGAAAAAGCTGATAATAAAAGGTACTTGTTACAAAAGTCTATTCCACAAAAATTAATTGATATTTTCAAAACTGAAAAATTAGCGCATTTAATTCAAAATGGGCAAGACAAGTGTCATATAAAAATTAACTTGACTAAATACAACATCAAGTTTAATTTTACCCAAAAAACTAAAATTCAAGTCAATATTAACAAGAATGATGTACCAGCGAGATTCATTAAACAGTTGACATTACAAACCAAAACCCCTAAAATAACAAAAACGATCAAAAAGGTTATTCGATGTATAAGTCAACTGGTTTTTTAGCAAAAGAATATTCCGTCACAAATGAAACTATCCAAAATTGGATAAAGGAGGGTAAATTTGACAAAATCAAGAAGACAAAAGGAGGGCATTACCGGGTATGGATTGAAGAACCAATTGTCACTATTCTGTATGCAAGAGTCTCAAGTGCCAAACAAAAAACTTCTCTGGCAAGACAAGAACAATTACTCAAAAACAAATATCCAGAAGCAACGTTTATCTCTGACATTGCCTCCGGCTTCAACCAAAGTAGACGAGGTTATAAAACCATTTTGGAGTCCACTATCAACGGTAATCCACAACATCTTGTGGCAACCACATCAGATAGAATTACCAGAACCGGCTTTCAACTCATCAAATGGGATCGAGGATAAAGTTTTTCCGTTGGAAAAACTTTATCCTCGATCATTGAATTACCGGGTGGAAGTGTCGAACTTTTGGAAGAAGCAGATAATTCCGAACAATTTGACACCAAAACCCTTATTGCTTTCATTACAAGCTTCATCAACTCCCACTATGGAAAGCGAAGCGCAAGTAAACGTAATAACAAGCAAAAAAATAAGAATTTACCCAAAATATGAAACTTTATGGTTTGATTCTCTTAATTTATATCGTCGAGCTTATAACTTGACAATTGAATTTAGAACTCAAATCTGTGATTGGTGCAGAATAGAATGTGAAGATAATGACGTTACATTCAATTGCAATTTGATTCAAGCGGCTTATCGTAAAGCTTGTGACACTCGTACTACTGTTATCAAAAAAAGAGTTAACGGTGAAAAAGCTGAGTTATCATTTATGTCAAGAATGGCTCCTCATCAATATTTTGTTGCACCAAGATTATCAGCTAAAAAACAAATTTTCCCAAATATATTAAAGGGTTGCACTTGGACTGAAAAAGTCCCAGAAGATGCGATTGGTAAGACCGTAATTGTTACTTATACCAACGGCCAATGGTTTGCAAATGTTAAATTTATTCAACCAATACAACAAGTAGCAACTAAAAAATTATCTATGGTAAAAAAAAGTGACGAGACTCGGAAACGATTCATTAGGCGTAAAACTGTAAGGGGCATGTTAGGTTTAGCTCACTATAAATTTAAACAAACTTTAAAGTGGATGGCTAAGAAATATGGTAAAACTGTAGTGGATGTTAATGAATCTTATACTTCTAAAACTATGTGGAATGGTTCAATTCTCAAAAACTTGGGTGGGAAAGCTTCAATTCTTTTCCAAGGTAAGAGAGTGAATCGAGATATACATGGTGCTAGAAATATTTTGATTCGGTTTTTAACCAAGGTGATAGAAATTTTATCACCCCGGGGAGCTTACCCCCTAGACATAACCAAAGCCGAATTTTGTGGTTTTGGCGTTTTTCAGTAAGAGGATAGTTTATTTATTCCAACTAAAGAAATGTTATCTTTTTATGAAGGCTTAGATGATTTAGTCATTTTAGATGAAAATTTAGATCAAAGTGATAGATTTATGAAGAAGACTTAAACGACATGCAGATCATTGAGGGAAAATTAACATTTCATTTTGATGCACATCCTAAAGTTGTGTCTAAAGACAAATTACAAAATTTACCTTGGATGGTAGAATAAAATGTCTTAACATGTTAGAAATAGTTTTCTATTTCAAAAATACATTAATATTCAATAAGTTATATCTAAACACAGAGAAAAAATCATGGCTAAAAATGTTGTAGTCATCGGAACACAATGGGGCGATGAGGGCAAAGGCAAAGTAGTCGATTTATTAACTGAACGCGCCGCTGCTGTAACGCGCTTTCAGGGTGGACATAATGCCGGACATACGCTTGTTATTGATGGTAAACAAACCATTTTACATCTGATTCCTTCCGGTATTTTACGTGAAGAGGTGCAATGTCTTATTGGTAATGGCGTTGTGTTGTCGCCCAGTGCAATGCTTACAGAAATCAAAATGCTTGAAACCAAGGGGGTACCGGTACGGGAGCGTTTACTTATAAGTAGCGCTTGCCCTTTACTCTTGCCCTATCACATTGCCCTCGATCAAGCGCGTGAGCAAGCACGGGGTAAAGCCAAAATCGGTACCACCGGGCGGGGAATTGGTCCGGCTTATGAAGATAAAGTCGCTAGACGCGGTTTACGAATAAGTGACTTATCTAATCCAGATTCATTTAGTGCTAAACTCCGGGAAGTGCTGGATTATCATAATTTCAGCTTACAGCATTATTTCAAAGCCCAAACGGTTGATTTTCAACAAGTATTAGATGAAACACTCAGCATGGCTGATAGCTTAATACCGATGGTGTCAGATATTCCACATTTACTAGCTCAATTATATGCGACAGGTAAAAATGTGCTATTTGAAGGAGCACAGGGTACCCTATTAGATATTGATCAAGGCACCTATCCTTTTGTCACTTCATCTAATACGACAGCAGGCGGTGCGGCTACAGGTAGCGGTGTTGGACCATGCAATTTAGACTATATTTTAGGCATTACCAAAGCCTATACCACGCGGGTAGGTTCTGGTCCTTTTCCAACGGAACTATTTGACGAGGTTGGTAAACATTTATCTAGCAAAGGGCATGAATTTGGTGCCACAACCGGTCGCCCTCGCCGCTGTGGTTGGATTGATATTGTTGCTTTGCAACGTGCCTGTACTATCAATAGTTTGACAGGCATTTGTATCACTAAATTGGATGTGCTTGATGGTTTAGAAACTGTGCGTATCTGTGTTGGTTATAATTGTGATGGGCAAGAGTTGAAAACGCCACCGATGGAGGCTTTAACTAGTTGTCAACCGATTTATATTGATATGCCAGGGTGGAATGATCAGACAGCTGGGGTGCGCCGCTATGAAGATTTACCGGTTAATGCTCGCGCTTATTTAGAAAAACTCGAAAGTTTGCTTGAAACACCGATAGATATTATTTCTACCGGTGCGGAACGCAATGATACTGTTATAAAGCGACATCCCTTTGATTAGGAAGCGTTCAAGTTGTTACAAACCTGACAGGTTTTAAAAACTGTCAGGTTAATATCGCTTTTTTTTTCGTTTTTGCATCGTACATATCTGAATCAGCCATTTTTATTAATTCATCTGGGGATAATGTATCCCCAACACGAAACTGAGAAAATCCAAAACTAAAATCAATAGGGAAACCATTTATTTTTTGTTGACACAATTTGTTCCTCAGTCTTTTAATTAGGTTATCAGATTCTTGGAGTTTCGCTTGTGGAAAAAGGAGCAAAAATTCATCACCTCCCATACGAAAAATATAATCTGATGTTCTAATAACCTCTTTAAAGGAATTGACTACTGTATTAATGAGTATATCGCCCTCCGCATGACCATAAGTATCATTAATTATCTTTAAATGATCTATATCTACATAACAAACAATAAAACTAGAACCTTCCCTTTTAGCTATTTCAATTTGTTTGACTAAAATTTCATAAGCCCATCTTCGATTAAAAACACCCGTCATTTCATCCGTTACTGACATTTTTTTTAATTGCTCCATAGCCCTTTTTAATTCGATATGGATATTTATCCTGGCAAGCACTTCCTCCGGTATAAACGGCTTAGTCATATAATCAACACCTCCAGCCTCAAAAGCTTTTAATTTATCATCTGTCCCTGATAAAGCTGTAATAAATATAACAGGTATATTCCTGGTACTTTCTTTTTTTTTAAATTGCCGACAAACCTCTATCCCATCTATACCGGGCATCATAATATCCAGTAGAATCAGATCAGGTTGTTTCTTTTGTACAAAATCCATTGATGGTTGACTATTTTGTGCCCGCGCCGTTTGATATTCACCTTTCATATATGTTTTCGGTTGTACAAAATAATCCATTGCTTGCTGACCATTATGTAGCTGCACCGTTTTATAACCACCTCTTTTCAGCATATGTTCTAATACTTGAAGGTTCAGTGGATTATCATCCACGATCAAAATGAGTGATTGTTGTTTATCGTTCATTATATTTTTTGACAGTTAAAGTTTGGGAGTCGGAAAATAGTGTCCATCCGGAAACGGCTTTCCCAAAGCTGAAGCTGATGACTCAAAATAATGGGCATTGGAGTTCAAAACTTTCGCTTTTTCAGTGTTTCCAGATGGACACTATAGATGTTCAGAAAAATAACTTCATACGCACGAGGGCGATAACAAAAGTCTTGCCCTACGTCAAATATTTCATTATAGGGACAGACCTGCGTCTGCTTTTTTTTGTAAATGGCCTAACTATTTTTTCTTAATGTTCCCGCGTTGCCAAAAACTGTATATTGGGGAAGCGTTCTTCTATCAATGATAAATTGACTTTCGTCGGGGCAATATAGGTTAAATGATTTGCTCCATCTAAAGCTAGGTGATTAAACGCTTTACGCTGAAAATCTTCCAACATTTTTTCATCATCACAGCGAACCCAACGCGCCGTAGCTACCTGCACCGGTTCAAAATGACACGCCACCCCGTACTCATTTTTTAACCGCCAAATGACCACATCAAATTGTAGGATTCCCACTGCCCCTAAAATTAAATCATTATGACTTAAAGGGCGAAATAACTGGGTTGCACCTTCTTCACTCAATTGCTGTAAGCCTTTTAACAAAGCCTTCATTCGCAAAGGATCGCGTAGTTGGGCGCGGCGAAAAATTTCCGGCGCAAAATGGGGAATACCCGTAAATTTCAAATTTTCACCTTGACTAAAAGTATCACCAATTTGAATGGTACCATGATTATGCAAACCGATAATATCCCCTGGCCATGCTTTTTCCGTATGTTCGCGTTCCCCAGCCAAAAAAGTGAGCGCGTTAGCAATTTGTACATCCCGACTGATACGAACATGACGCATTTTCATGCCCTTACTATATTGACCTGAACAAATCCGCAAAAAAGCAATACGATCACGATGAGCGGGATCCATATTAGCTTGAATTTTAAACACAAAACCTGAAAATTTTTCTTCATTCTGCGCAACGCGACGAGTATTCGCCTGGCGCGGCTGTGGGGGCGGTGCATAATGAATAAAACTGTCTAACAGGGCTTTGATGCCGAAATTATTCAGTGCAGAACCAAAAAAAACAGGTGTCAATTCACCCGCCAAAAAATCTTCTAAATCAAAAGCATGACTAGCACCTTGGACTAATTCAATTTCTTCTTTAAGCTCATCAACCATGGACTGCCCTAATTCTTCCACTAATTGTGAATCATCTAAAGTAGCATACTGTTTTCCCTCACTAGCGATGTGGTTTTTGCTAGGCTCAAACAAAGTGACATTGTGATCTAAAAAATGATAAATGCCCTTAAAACGTTTGCCCATGCCGATGGGCCAAGTAATCGGCGCACATCGGATTTTCAAAATATCTTCAATTTCATCCAATAAATCAATCGGCTCTTGTCCTTCCCGATCCAATTTATTAATAAAAGTTAAAATCGGTGTATCACGCATCCTGCACACTTCCATTAATTTAATAGTACGTCCTTCAACCCCCTTTGCTGAATCAATGATCATCAGGGCTGAATCAACGGCAGTCAGGGTACGATAGGTGTCCTCAGAAAAATCCTCATGACCAGGAGTATCTAATAAATTAATAATAATATTTTGATAAGGGAATTGCATGACAGATGAGGTGACTGAAATTCCACGTTGTTTTTCCAGTTCCATCCAATCTGAGGTAGCATGACGTGCCGCCTTTCGCCCTTTAACGGTGCCAGCTAGGGCAATGGCACCACCAAATAGTAAAAGTTTTTCCGTCACGGTGGTTTTACCCGCATCAGGGTGAGATATAATAGCAAAAGTACGACGTTTTGCAGTTTCTATTGATAAAGTAGACATATTATAATAATATAATGTATAATAATCAATACCTTCGCCAAATTGTAAAAATCGTCAATTTCGAGCACCCGTAAATTTGTAAGTTATTGATTTTACTAAAAATAAAAATCATTATTTTTTTGAAAATGGCTCAAATTTTAAATTGGCGAAGGTATTGATAATATAATGTATGTATAATAAACATTATACCGATTTAACTTAACTTGATTTCATTAGTTTTACCAAAAATGGAATTTTAAGTAAATCAATGGGTTACATTAAATTTGTATAATGTCTAATGATTAATGATTAATGATTAATGTAATTTCTTTAAAAGAATATACAGGTATTTCTAACATGCTTGATATTCAGGTAGATTATTGATAATAAACCACCTAAAACAACGGATAACTGATAACTGAATGAAAGAAAACTTTCCAAAAATATGGGTACTAGGTGCATCTTATGATACTTCAAACATGGGAGTCAATGCATTAGCTGAATCAAGCATTAAATGTATCTTCACCCATTGGCCCCATGCAAACGTCACTTTGCGAACTCGTGAAGATGGCGTACCACTGACATTTACTTTCAATGGTCAAAAATTCAACGTTGAAAAGAAAAGTATAGGGTTCCGTCGCAATATATTCAAAACTCAAAACGCATATACGCTATTAGGGTACGCCCTACTCCTAAAAATCATACCGAGCTATTGGCTTAAAAACAAGCTTTCCACACATAATTCCTATTTTAAGGACATCATGGAAGCCGATTTGATTGTCGATATTACCGCCGGTGATAGTTTTAGCGATATTTATGGTATGCGTGTATTTAGGATGCATTCTTTAATGAAATGGCTATTTATCTTATGTGGTAAAAAATTGGTGATGCTACCACAAACTTATGGTCCATTTAAAAGTCGCATTTCTAAAATAGTAGCACGATATTTATTGGCACGTAGCACCGCTATTTATTCCAGAGATAAGGAAGGGCTAGAAACTGTCAAAAATTTGCTGGGGGCTAATAAAAAAATTCTACAGTTTATCCCAGATGTTGCCTTTGTACTTGATCCCGAAAAACCAAAAAGTATTATAATAGAGCAACTGGAAAATCTTAAGGCAAAGGGGCATGTTATTGTTGGTCTTAATATCAGTGGACTTCTTTATAATGATGACTATTCAATTAAAAGCCGATTTGATCTTAAAAGCGATTACCGAAAACTCGTAGGTGAAATCATTAAATCGTTCATGACGCACCCCAATATCATAGTTGTTTTAGTGCCACATGTGTATGCTCAACCAGGACGGATTGAAAGTGATCCAGATGCATGCTATGCTATGCATCAACAAATGTCTTCCCTCTATCCTGGCAAAATTTTCCTGGTAGAAGATAGGTTCGATCACAAACAAATCAAATATCTTATTGGCTTAAGTGATTTTTTTATGGGATCACGTATGCATTCCTGTATAGCCGCTATATCACAATATGTGCCAACACTGGGTATTGCCTACAGCAAAAAATTTATGGGCGTTTTTGACTCTGTCGGTATAGGTGATTCAGTAGTCGATTTAAGAACGAAAAATGAAGCACAGGTTTTAGCGCGTACGCAGGAGATGTACAATTCTCGTCGTGAAACGGCTGAAAGATTGCGTATGACTGTACCCAAAATACAGAAGAAGGTATTGGGACTTTTTGATGAAGGAAAATTTGTTTAAATTCAATGAAATTAAAATTTCGATTGCATTCTAATATGCGGATTGCAAGTATTGATTCTTTACGAGTGTTAGCAATATTCGCCGTTATTTGTATACACTCCCACCCTTTTCCAGAATTGTTTTGGTTAATTAACCTTAGTGCAAGTTTCGCAGTACCTTAATTTTTTTATTGTGAATGGGTACTTTTTTTCAAAAAAAATACAATCAACTTCTTTAGTGGGTGAATTAATGGTTCGCTACACTAAAAGATTGGCATTGATTTTATTTGCCTGGGTACTGATTTACTTATTTGTACCTTTTGTTCCTATAAGTATTTTCTTTGAAAATAGTATATTATCGGTGTTATATTGGAATTTTTATGATAAGATGACTTGGATATTTGACCATCCAATCATTTTTTTATTGCGAGGCGGTTTACCTGCCAAAGGGGGTCATCTTTGGTTTGTCATTTCATTAATAATGGCCATTAGTATTCTGTCTCTGTTGGCTATTTGGAACCAGCAAAATAAAATATTTTTGATTGCCATTCCTCTATATATTTTTAGTTTGCTTGCTGGTGCCTATGCTATTACCCCTGTCGGTATAGAAGTTGAATTTCAATCATACGAAGGCCCATTTGTCAGCACATTATTCATTGCGATTGGTTGGTGGCTTGCTCAATCTGATTATAAACCAACTCCTGTGCTTGCATGGTTAGCTATTATTGGCGGATTCTTATGTATAATAGTTGAGGCGAGCATACTTAATTATTTGTTCAATATATCGTTTAATCAGCCTTACTTGATAGGTACCGTTTTTTTTGGTACTGGTGTTATGTTTTTAGCATTAGCAAAACCTGATTTAGGTCAAAATACTCCTTTTCCTTATTTGGGTAAATTTACTCTTGGGATATATGTTTCGCATATGCTGGTTTTACACGTTTTGTTATATAAAGTTATCTATAAATTGAAGATGTATTTCTCAGATAGTCTTTGGCAACTAATATATCCCGTTAGTTTATCAGTGGGTTTATATTTACTTTCTTTATTATTAACCATGCTATTAGCGAAATCTTCATATACCAGACGCATAGTCATTTAAGAATAATATGTTCAACGGTTACTTAGGAATGAAGTTTTAATAACTTCCGAAACTTTTATTAAGCCAAACCTGACAGCTTTTAAAAACCTGTCAGGTTTAATTTCGGATATTATTTAATTCTCATTCCTTACAATACCTTCGCAAAATTGTAAAAATCGTCAATTTCAAGCATCAGTAAATTTGTAAGTTATTGATTTAACTAAAAATAAAAATCAGTATTTTTTAGATTGGCTCAATTTTTAAATTGGCGAAGATATTGTCCTTAGGATAAGTATTAATATGAAAATCACATTTGTCATTCCCACGCCTAATCTTGCTGGTGGAATTCGGGTAGTTGCAATCTATGCAAAGCACTTGAAAAAACTTGGGCATGAGGTATTGGTAGTCTCTACCCCAAAACGTCCACCCGGTTTACGTCAACAAGTGCATTCACTGCTACGGGCTAAGGGTTGGATTTCTCTTGCTGCAAAGGGGGTCTCCCACTTTGATAACATAGATGTGCCACTCAAAGTCATAGAACGTCATCGCCCAATCATTGACTCTGATGTCCCTGATGCTGATGTTGTGGTCGCAACTTGGTGGGAAACCGCAAAATGGGTAGCGAATTTATCTGAAGCAAAAGGGGCAAAAGTTTACTTTATTCAAGGCTATGCGGCAAAATTTGAATATTTACTCAAAGAACAAGTAGAGGCAACTTATGCATTACAAATGCACAAAATCACCATATCAAAGCAATTAGTTGACTGGCATAAAAGCCGCTATGGCAATGGTAATATATCATTGGTTCCAAATAGTATAGATACTAAACAGTTTAATGTGCCACCTCGTAGTAAACAAGTTATCCCGACAGTTGGTATGATGTATTCGACAATCTACTGGAAAGGTTGCGATGTTAGCCTCAAGGCGTTTTTCCTAGCGATTGAAAAGATTCCCAACTTACGTTTAATTGCCTTTGGTTCAGAAAAACCAACGCGAGATTTGCCACTACCTCCCGGCACAAATTACGTTTGTCAACCGAAGCAAAACATTATCAAGGATATTTACGCTAAATGTGATGTTTGGCTTTTTGGTAGCAGCTCATTGGAGGGTTTTGGTCTTCCCATTCTGGAGGCAATGACTTGTCGAACACCAGTTATTGCTACGGCAGCCGGTGCTGCTCCCGAACTCTTGGCTAATGGTGGTGGAATCCTTATAAAGGATGCGGAGGATATGGCAAAAGCAATAGAGCGGGTATGTAACTTTGGAGATAGCGAATGGCGAACTATGTCTGATGCTGCCTATGCGACAGCTACTCAATATACTTGGGATGATGCAACTCAACTTTTCGAGCAAGCATTATTTACGGCTATTGAACGTTGGAAACGGAGGGAATTATCACATTCAGACAAGCCAAAGATGCAAAAAACTTAGATACTATAGTTTTTATCATCAGAACGATACAAGATTGTTATAAACAGTCGCTTTCTTAATAGATAGTTTTTTATGTGGGATTATATTAATTAATAAATTCGTTATCAGTCTGGTCAAGAAAGAGTATTTTTGAAAAAATCGTATTTCTGATTGGTTCCCGTTAAAAATCCGATTTGGGCAACATGGGCAACTTAAACTGTTAATCATATTTCACTACGACACTGTTGCCGCCCTTTTCAGGTAAATTAATTTCAAAACCGCTAAATGATTGAGACGCAGCTCAACCCCTACAAAACCATGAAACCATATAGGGCGAACATTCGTTATCGCCCTTATCGTTTTTACTCATTGATGCCATAATTCTGGCCGGAATGAGAGTTTTTTGCCATTTAAATAGCAAGGATAATAACTATGTTTAATGCAATGAAACACGTTTTATTCTATATCTTTTCTGCAATGATTTTGGGACAGATCCCTTTGAGTTATGCCGAATCGGTAAAATTAGTTCAGTGGTGGGATGAGTATTTGCCTCAGAAGTTTGAGTCGAATGCTTCTATGGGTTATTCCATAAAAACTCAATCGCAACAATATCAAGACGTTGATGGCGATGGGGTGTACAATGATGCGTTAGTTTGTAAGGAATTTAGTCTGACCGATTTCTTCAACCCTCATTATGGGTGTCTGCCAGAATCCTTAAAAGGCCATAAGTATCGTATAGATAGACCTAGTGCACCGTTTTACGGTGGATTGGTTGGTCGTTATACCAACGTTTCACACATTACTGAGGATTATCGAGGCGAACAAATTCCCCTTTTTAGAAAAACCGGGCAAGCTACGGTTCAACCAGTTGAATGTGCTAAACCCAGTTTATACAATGCTAAATATCCTCATAATATTAGCCGTATGGCCAACGGGATTGGAAATAGATTACGCTGGGGATTGGGATGGGCAGATATAACTTTCGCAGTTCTTAGTCAAACAATGCATAGTATCTTGGAAAAAAATGAAGACATTAACCAAAATTTTACCTTTGTCTCCATCTGGAAAAAAGAAGATTTTGTCAATGGTGGTGCCGAAGCAGAAACGATTACTTTTGACCAGACAAGCAGGCTTTCTGTTGATATAAGCCGTTTTCGCAAAGCCGAGGAAGGTCGGTTCATAGTGCAAGATGGTAGCCAATTATGGATCAGTGAGTACGCTTATGGTGTTATAGATAAGCCAGCCGCTTTTTTTGCAAAACTCAATCCATTAGAATCACGTTGGGCAATTTATACGCCATTGGGCTGTGACATGGAGTTCAATAAAGAAACGGCGGACTTTGTTGAACACACTTTCAAAGATGTGCAGGCTATGGGTGTTTACTTTGCTACCTATCGGTTTGTTCATCAACCTGAGATAGGTATCTTCTTTGATAATTTCCAAGCTTACGCGGCTACTAGTAAACCTTCTCCAGAGTTTCCTATTGATAATAATCCAATAGGTTTTGCTATGGATTCTAAAGGTGAACTGGTGAATACTGATGCCACATTTTCTCGGGGCATTTCAGTTAATGGTGGTACTGTCATAGTCAGTTCTTCTGACCAAATGGATATTCGTGGTGTTATAACTGTTGACAGTAACCATGTTGATAAAGAGGCTGAAATTCTAGTTGTGGTCGGCTATACACCTGACTCGGTTGAGGAAGAATCATTTTTCATGTTTAACAAGGATGGTTTTATTCTCCAGTGGGATAAAAATATAGCAAATTTAGTAGCATATCAGGAAACTGATCTCGTTTTCAGCAGTGACGATGAAAGTCATAAACGATTTAAACGAAACATTGTCTTGATGCCAGAGCGGCGGGTGCAAATCTTTCCGGTCACTTTGAGTGCTTTCCGGGATAATGAACTTGAAACAGTCCTCTTAGGTTGTGAACGGCCACGAACTTATTCTGGTCTCGTCAATGGTATACCGCCGGGCTTACTAAGATTTTTCTTTGGATATCGTCTTAAAGAGGATAATACGATTGTTTACAATCGTGAAAGTATAAATGTTATGATAAAACCTGATTGAAAAGTTAAGTACTGAACCATAAATTTGAATTTTCAGGTATTATGAATTTTTGTAGTGGGCAAGAGCTTTTTTTTGCCCACCTTCTTAGGTCACAGCCATTGACTTAATCCATGGCGAACACTTATGTTCGCCCCTACAGCCATGAAATATAAGGAATTTCGTAGGGGCAAACCTGCGTGTCGGCCCGATAGTCAATGGCATTGACCTTCTTAGGTGGGCTACAAAATACCTGAAAATTGTCATTCAAAATTAAATAACATAAGGTATATACCAAATGACAATGCCTAATTTTTTCATTATAGGTGCAATGAAATCAGGAACGACATCCCTCTATCGTTACTTAGAACAGCATCCACAGGTGTATATGAGTCCGTACAAGGAACCAAACTTTTTTGCGGTAGAAGGAGAAAATGAACTTTACACTGATTCTCTTCTAGGTCCAGGTGGTTTGGCGAGGTTGCCTGGTATCAGGAAGATTGAAACTTATCGTGAGTTGTTCAAAGGAGTTTCAAACGAAACTGCCATTGGAGAAGCCAGTCAACTATACCTTTACATTCCCAAAGCGGTTGAACGTATCAAACATTACATACCTGATGCTAAATTAATTGCTATTCTTCGTCATCCAGCTGATAGAGCCTATTCACACGTTCTTTTTGAAATTCAAAATGGACTTGAACTTTGTGATGCTGATTTTTTGCAACTGCTTCAAGAAGAAGAAGAACGTGTAAGCAATGATTGGAGTCCGATTTGGCACTATAAGCGAAGAGGACTTTATTATATCCAATTGAAACGGTATTTTGACACATTTAACCGTGACCAAATTAAAGTCTACATTTATGAAGATTTGTTTGGTGACAATGTCATTGATAACGTACAAGATGTTTTTCGTTTCTTGGATGTAGATGATACATTCGTTCCTGATATCAGGATACACAATGTCTCCAAAATTCCTAGAAACACCGCCTTTTTTAAATTTATTACCCAATCAAACCCCATTAAGTCTGTCCTGAAGCCGTTTTTTCCGAAAAAATTACGCCGATTGATCCAAGCTCGTCTCAAGACAACTTATCTTGGAAAAAAACAAAATTTGATCAAGCCAAAATTGGAACGAGAAATACGGAAACAATTGACTGAAGAATATTACAAAGATGATATTTTGAAACTGCAAGAACTTATCCAACAAGACCTTTCAATATGGTTAAAGTGAAATGCAGCAAGTGGTGAAAATTATATTTAACTCATTGTCTATATTAAAATAATTAGTGTTCGCTAAACCAAGTTTAAGTGCCGTTATTTAGCTCCCAAGCCCCACAATAAGCTATGTATAGTTAAAATCATTGAGCAGTTAGGTAACTCTCGATGATCAAGTTTTTGGTGTTATTTAGCTTCACAATAGTTAATTTTAGGGGGATAAATATGCAAGTCATTGATTTTTAAGGAATTGAATTTTTAAGCACAAAAATAACATTTCTTTTTAAATCAATGGCTTACAAAAAACTTGATCATCGAGTAACTCCAAAAAATTAAAATACCCACACACAGAATTGTGCAACCACTGGATATTCGTGGTGTTATAACTGTTGACAGTAACCATGTTGATAAAGAGGCTGAAATTCTAGTTGTGGTCGGCTATACACCGGACTCGGTTGAGGAAGAATCATTTTTTATGTTTAACAAGGATGGCTTTATTCTCCAGTGGGATAAAAATATAGCCCATTTAGTCGCATATCAGGAAACTGATCTCGTTTTCAGCAGTGACGATGAAAGTCATAAACGATTTAAACGAAACATTGTCTTGATGCCAGAGCGGCGGGTGCAAATCTTTCCGGTCACTTTGAGTGCTTTCCGGGATAATGAACTTGAAACAGTTCTATTAGGTTGTGAACGGCCACGGACTTATTCTGGTCTCGTCAATGGTATATAGCGTTTCCCGATTAGGTGGAGTACAAAAACCGTAAAGCGTTTCCAAAATCTTGAAGGCTTGTTATGTCGTTTATTGAAACGGGAAATGCTATACCACCTGGCTTACTCAGATTTTTCTTTGGATATCGTCTAAGAGAGGACAGTACGATAGTTTACAATCGTGAGAGTATAAATGTTATGATAACATCCGATTGAAAAAAAAGGATCAGTAGGATACATAAATCCTTATAGGCGATTTCTGAAAAAAAAATACAGGGCGAGCGAACACGTCTGTCCACTCCTACATCTTCCTGTGTTGTAATGGCGAACATATCTGTTCGCCCTTTCATACATACCATTTCTGGAAATCACCTTAAGTCAAGCCGGGCGATAACAAAGGTTCGCCCTACAACCAATACTTGAAATTTGGTAACATATATCCATACACATAGTCAATTTATACTATAGATGTTCAGAAAAATAATTTCACAATGAGGGCCATAACAAAGGTTCGCCCCTACAAAGAAAATCTCATGTAGGGGCAGACCTGCGTGTCTGCCCGAGGGAAATTATTTACCTGAACATCTATAATTTGTTTTGTTTAGAAAAATTATGCGTTTACCTGATTTTATTATTATCGGAGTTTCGAAATGTGGTACCTCTACCTTGTACCAATATTTGTATCGGCACCCGCAGGTTTTTATGAGTAACCCCAAAGAGCCTGAGTTCTTTGCTTCTAGGAATGACGAAAACTATGCCAAGGGCATAGATTGGTATGCTTCACTTTTTAGTGGAGCTAAACCACACCAAGTTTGTGGGGAAGCATCCGGGAGATACACTCACTGGCCAAAGTTTCCAGAATCGGCTACCCGTATTGCACAGTTACTTCCTCAGCTTAAACTTATTTATATCATGCGGCATCCAATCAAACGGGCCTATTCTCAATATGTACAAAATATTAAATACAATCAAGTCATGGGGCATCAACTAAAAGTAGTTGAAACCTTTGAAGAAAATATTAAACGAGATAGTTATGTTCTGGATGTTAGCGATTATATGAAACAAATTGAACAATACCTTCGATTTTTCCCGCGAGAGTCATTTCTATTTCTTTTTATGGATGATTTAGCTCAAAAGCCAACAGATATGATGCGTAAGGTTTGCCGCTTTATTAATGTTGATGAAGGGTTTGATTTTATCCAAGATAGTTTAATTGCAGCAAACGTGGGTAGTAGGCATACAGGAAGTTTTCTTAGATCACAAATGACTGCCCCTCTGCGTTCAATTCCGGGCTTACCTCAATTTGCGGCTTTATTACCACAAAGTGTGCGAGATAGCGTTTATAAGGGATTGAGGAAATTACCGTATTATGAGACATCGCTTAAACAACAATACATACCGGAGCCAATGCGTCCTGAAACATATCAGAAGTTATTAGAACGGTTTCGGGAGCCTAACCAAAAATTGGCTGAGTTTCTACATTGCGATTTATCTAGTTGGTCCAAGTAATCATCAACGCAAAGTTTAACTCTTGTTGCAATAACCTTGCAGCAGGAGTACAAATTTTTTAAAAACCATTAAGGATAAATTAACTCAGCCAAAATGCTACTCCAATCACAAAAATGGAAGTTCCAAACGCTAGAGTATCTAATAAAGGTAACCACACACCATAAGAGCGAGTTAAGTAGATTAATGCTGGATAGCTGAGTAAATCAGTCAGTGCCAAACCTATAAAAAAGCCCGGCATACCCCAAAAATAAGCTCCAACACTCATACTCACAATCTGCAAACAGAGGCGAATTGCCGTATTAAGCATTCTTCGAAATGAATCTCCCATTGCTAAAAATATGGGGCCTATCGTGATACGAATGGTGGTCGCTGTGGCACCCGCCGCTAAGATTTGCAGCATCCAACCGGCTTCAATATAACGATCATCATAGAGAAGAGCAACCAGATTATCTCCCCATAAAATTAATGTCCAAAGTGGTGGCAGAAACACTGCTAATAGTATAATTCTTGCCTTAAACATTTTATGGCGTAATATTTTAATGTTTTGTTTAGCAAGTCGAGAATAGACAGGAAAAAGTATGTTGGAAGTGAGTGATTTCAATACTTGCATGACCAAATCGGACAGATTTTTGGCTAGTATATAAAGACCGAGCATACCCATACCTGCAAAACTGCCAAAAATGAAAACATCAAGGCGGGCAACCAAGAAACCCATTGCGGTGTTAATGAATATCCACTGACCAAATCGGATGAGTTCAGTAACCGCCGAAGGTTCCCATTGGAATCGCATTTGAACGCCTGACAATATCGTATGGCTGGCAATAAGTTTCACAATACTGCCCACAAAAGCACCTAAGACGAGTGCCCAAACGGAATGGAAATACCATGCACATAAGATCATTGCAATCAAATTAAACAGATAAGATGTCAATTCTAATATGGTTAGTGGGGCTAAGGTCATCCGACGTGAGTAAACTAACAACCAAGTTGAATGAAAACCAGCTATTAGAGAGGTAAGTGAGGCCACCATAATTATCAGGACTAGACTTGGCTCGTTATATTGCCAAGCTATGGGCCATGCCAAGGCTGCTGCTAACAACGTGAGTACTATTCCACGAATTACCTGAATTGTCCAGGCAGTCCGTAGAAATGTGGGTTCTTCACCACGTTTATTTTGAATAATGCTAGGTCTAAGACCAACATCGGAGAACATTCCCAAACCCATGAGCAAGGCATTAACAATGCCCATAATACCAAAGGCTTGTGGAGATAATAATCGAGTCAAAATCATATTTCCCACGAACCGCAGTGCTTGTCCCGTACCGACACCGAACATGATCCAAACTGAACCTTTTAAAGCTAAACGTTTGAGTGAAGTTGAAGAGGTGTTCTGCATTTATTAGTTTTACTCGTCATTATGTGTTGATTATTAACATGCGATTTGACATTAGGGACTTCCAAATACCCAACATCAAACTCTTTCAGTTGTTATATAGTGGTCATAAATTATTTGTGGATCGCTTCCTTGGGTTGGCAACTGGGTGTTTAATTTGAAGCAAACTTGCGGTTTATTTGTCAACAGATTTTTAGATCAAGGCTAAAAATCCGAGTTTTGAAAAAATCGGATTTCTTTAGCACATCAAGAAACAAAAATAGGGTGAAAAAAACTAAAACCTCGAATTCAGTTTGCAACCTCATCCATTTTTATTACAACGAATGAAGGAGCATATAAGGCATTCGTTTTTTGTGTGATTAGATTACCTAATGAAAAAACACTATGTCCATTATTATATTAATACCAGCCATTTTGGCTGCTTATGTTGCTTGGACGCAATCGCCACACAGGGCTTTTATATTTATTTATGTACCGGTATTACTGTTTTTTCCCGGTTATTACCACTGGAAAATACTGGGGATACCGGATCCAAATTTTAGTACTGCAACTATTTTAACAATCACAGCCGTTTGGTTGATACGGGGACTGCCTGGTTGGCGTTTTTCATTCACTGATTTATTGGTATTCGGATACACCTTTTCGGTCCTTTTTTCAGAATTCCATAGTCCAAGTCCGCAAGGAAAAATACATTACCAAAATTTCGTTGCTAACTTTAGCGCTTCGGTTATATTTCCATACCTATTGGCTAAAAGTTTAGTTGAACCGGCCGGATTGCGCGAGGCATTTGCCAAAAGTATTGTTATAGTGTTGTTTATCGTTGCGATGTTGATGATTTTTCAATTCATCACTCAATCACAGTATTCTATTCAGCAATCCTTATTAGGCCGTTTTTTTGGTGGTGAAGGTTGGGTCAATGCAGGCAGCAGCCAAAAGCGTTGGGGAGTTATACGAATTGCTGGTCCTTATGGACACGAAATTTTAGCTGGCATTGTCTTATGGGTAGGTTATCGGATTCAGCGTTGGTTGGAATGGAGTCACGCTTGGCCACCTCGTCTTCGTCAATTTCCTTGGTTACCCATATCAACGGCTCGTTTGCTGAGTCTAGGGATATTTGCTGGTGGTTTTGTAACGCTAACGCGTGGTCCAATTATTGGTGCAATAGTAGCCGCTTTTATACCTTTAATGGGCCTTTCAAAAAGACGCTGGCTTATTTTTTGGTTTTTTGTGGCACTCTCTGTTACTGTTGGTATTCCAATAATATCATGGTTTATAAGTTATGCCTCAATAGACCCTGGTCTTGCCGAAACACGCTCCCAAGAAACCGTTGTTTATCGTTGGCAGTTAGTGATCAACTATTTTGATATTGCAATGGAACACATAATTTGGGGATGGGGACGTTTTGGTATTCCGCGGCCTGAATCCAATCAAAAGTCTATCGACAACCATTTTTTATTGTTGTTACTCCAACATGGAATAATGGGATTGGGCTTTTTTTGGAGCATTTTTGTTACAATGACAATACGATTATTTTTCCATTCCATGTTGCATCCCGTAATTGATCCTCCGGGTAGTTCGCTAGGCTTTACTTTACTGAGTTTGTATGTTCTCATTTTTGTATCAGTTGCCACGGTTTGGTTAGGAGGTCAAACGGTGCCTTTATTTTTCTTGATAGTGGGTTGGAGTGAAGGTTATTTGCGTTCTGGGCAAGAAAGTTTAGGCTCGAAAGCAACAGCACCGCCACGTTCATCTCAATCTTTCCAATTTCGTCGAATTTTAAAATAATTAATTCTACTTTGTGACATTTGGATTTTCGGTTGTGGGACTGCTTCCCTTGAATTTTGTGAAAACATTGCCTCAAAAAAACCCGTTTTTAAAAAACGGGGTTTCTGAATTTTCACAAATTTCAAGTGTGTTCAGTATAACGCAGTTATGTATGAATGACAAGGAAAACAATTTTACAAAGGTATTGATAAGATGAAACAGGTTTTTAAGCAAATCCATGTTGAAGTAAAAAAGCTTCACTTATACCATCTGCATTGGGATTAGCGGCTTTTTCACCCAGTAATAATCGTTCCAAATAACGGGCAATAATATCAACTTCAAGATTAACCAGTCGCCCAACTTTCACATTAGCTAAATTGGTTTTTTCTAAGGTATGTGGCACGATATTTAACGTAAATTCTGCACCTTGTACTGTGTTGATGGTTAAACTGATGCCATCAATACAAATTGAGCCTTTTGAGGCGATGTATTTGGCTAATTCATTGGGGACACGAACATGTAGGCGCGTTGAGCGACCATCATCATAACATTGAGTCACGGTGCCGACACCATCGACATGACCACTGACGATATGTCCGCCTAAGTGAGTTTGGGGAGTTAAGGCTTTTTCCAGATTAACGAGACTCCCTATTGATAGCTCGCCCAAGGTGGTGTAGTTCAGGGTTTCGCCTGAAACATCAGCCCAAAAACCATCGCCAGGCAATGTGACAGCGGTCAAACAAACGCCATTAACTGCAATGCTATCCCCTAGTTGCACCGTCTTAATGTCTAAGTTGTTAGTCTGCACATATAAACGGGCATCACTACCCGTTGCTTGTTTTTGTGCAATTTGTCCTATAGCTTGAATAATACCAGTAAACATGTTTTTCAGTTATCAGTTATTAATTATCAGTTACAAGTTATCAATTATCAAATAAAATAACCGTTTATAGGTAAAGATATTTTTCTGAACATCTATAAATCATTAAAACGAAATCATTGGTAATTGGTAACTGATAACTGTTCACTGATAAATTGGGTGGGCTGTGATACGCCAATCGTGACCTATGGCACGGATATCGACTATAGAAAGGGGGATTATTTGATTAAGGTGTTCAATTTCTGGCAAATTAAATAGCCCACGCGCTTTATTTCCCATTAAAACAGGTGCCATATAAATGACTATCTCATCAATCAAACCTTTGCTAAGCATTGCACCACTTAAATTTGCCCCCGTTTCCATCTGAACTTCATTCACTTCATATTCTTCAGCTAAAATCTGACATAAAACGGGTAAATCTACCCGTTTTTCTTGATTCGGTTGAGAGACAACAATAGCACCGGCTTTTTCTAATATGCCTTTAATTGTCTTATTATAAGAAGCTGTAAAAATCAAAGTTTGTCCAGGTAAACTTAACATACGGGCATCATGAGGCATACTTAAATGGGTATCAATGATTACTCGCAAAGGTTGCTTAATCACAACCGGTTTCTCCAAGGATAATTTGCAAGAAAGCTCATTTTCACGCACAGTCAGTTGAGGATCATCTGCCAGCACTGTACCCACACCTGCCAAAATTGCTGAACTACGGGCGCGTAAACATTGTACATCACGACGGGCATTTTGAGAAGTAATCCATTTACTTTCCCCAGAAGCCATCGCAGTGCGCCCATCTAAACTCATCGCCAGCTTGCAACGAATATAGGGACGTTTGTGGCGCATACGCATGAAAAACCCAGGATTCAATTGCTCAGCTTCGTGGCTTAAAATACCTGTGTCGACCGTAATACCCGCTTTAAGTAACTGTTCAATGCCCTTTTTAGAAACTAAAGGATTGGGATCGGTTATTGCGGCAACGACGCGGGTAACACCAGCCTTAATAAGCGCATCAGTACAAGGCGGTGTACGACCATGATGGCAACAAGGTTCAAGCGTCACATAACAAGTTGCTTCCACAGCCTTTTCTTTTGCCATGGCAAGCGCATGAATTTCAGCATGAGGTTCACCTGCAACTTGGTGCCAGCCTTCACCAACAATTTCGCCATCACGTACTAGAACACAACCAGTACGAGGGTTGGGTTCCGTACTCCATAACCCTTTCTTAGCCAAGCGTAAAGCGCGAGCCATGTAATATTGATCATTAAATTTTCCCATTCCGACAGAAGATATTGGGGAAGAGAATTCATCATTTGATATAGGAGAAATAGATGCGTTTTCATCCTTTGTTAAAGGGGGAATTGGGGGGATTTTGGAGTTTATCATTTTATCTATAGACTGGAAAACGGGAACACATTGCTAATACTTCGGCTTTGATTGATGTTTGTACATCAATATTTTCTATATTATCAATAATATCACAAATCCAATGGGCAACCTGGCGAACTTCGGTTACACCTAAGCCCCGCGTAGTCATCGCAGGCGTACCAATACGAAGTCCACTGGTTACGAATGGCGATTGTGGATCAGAAGGTACGGTGTTTTTATTTACTGTGATATTAGCCGCTCCTAAAGCGGCATCGGCGGCTTTGCCTGTGATACCTTTTTCAATTAAATCAATTAAAAACAAGTGGTTATCCGTACCCCCCGAAACAATTTTATAGCCCCGCGCCATGATGACCGTTGTCATCGCTTGTGCATTTTTTATGACTTGTGCTTGATAAGTTTTAAATTCAGGTTGTAAAGCTTCCTTGAGCGCGACAGCTTTAGCAGCAATCACATGCATTAAAGGTCCCCCTTGTGTCCCAGGAAAGACTAAGGAATTGAGCTTCTTTTCAACTTCAGGATTAGCTTTAGCAAGAATTAAGCCGCCCCTGGGCCCCCGCAAAGTTTTATGTGTTGTCGTCGTCGTTACATCGGCAATTTGCACCGGGCTAGGATATAAGCCACCTGCAATTAAACCGGCAACATGAGCCATATCGGCGACTAAGTAAGCATTGACTTTATCGGCAATGTCACGCAGCCGTTGCCAATCAATTACCCGCGAATAGGCACTAAAACCACTCATAATCATTTTCGGCTTATACTCAAGTGCCAAAGCTTCAACTTGTTCATAATCAATTTCGCCAGTATCAGCTTTTAAACCATATTGCACTGCATGATATAATTTCCCTGAAAAATTGACTTTTGAACCATGCGTTAGGTGTCCACCATGCGCTAAACTCATACCTAAAATGGTATCCCCCGGCTGTAATAAAGCCATATAAACGGCAATGTTTGCTTGTGAACCGGAATGCGGTTGCACATTGACATAGTCGGCATTGAATAATTGTTTTGCACGATCAATGGCTAACTGCTCTGCTATATCAACAAACTCACAACCACCATAATAGCGTTTACGAGGATAGCCTTCTGCATATTTATTCGTCAACACTGAGCCTTGTGCTTCGAGTACGCGGGGGCTTGCATAATTTTCTGAAGCAATCAGTTCGAGATGTTCTTCTTGCCGCTTGACTTCATTTTGCATCGCTTGCCATAATTCTGGATCAAAATTCGCAATATTCAAATTATTTGAAAACATAGATTTTTGTTAAGACTTCATTTTAGTGATGTAAGAAACCCCGTTTTTTAAAACGGGGTTTCTATAAAAGATATTCCCATGCTGAAGATATTTTGGTTTCGTTCCGTGGAAACTATCCCAGTTCTTTTTCAACGGCTAAAATGACATCAACACCTCTGAAAACACAACACACTCGTTCTCCTTTTTTCAGTTCTAAGTCGGTGATAGTGTCTTGAGTCACCAGTGAGTGAAAAACCGTACCACTTTTAAGTTGCAGCGTCACTTTGGCATTAACAGCACCGCTTTCAGTTTTAATCACCCGACCACAAAAATGATTTCGGGTACTAAATTGAAGTTCCGTATCAGCATGTACCAACATGATATGGATGCTTCTAATAAGTACATAAGCTTGACTACCAATGACCAAGTTTAAGTTATTTACACCCTGTTGTGGTACTACCGCAACGATCTGATCACCTGCTTCGAGTTTAAGTGTGATTTCGGCATACACCGTTTCTTGTTTGATGCTGACGACTGTACCTAACAGTTGATTTCCCGCACTGGTTTGCATATCAATGAGTCTCATTTTTTCAGAACGACTCATTTTTTCTAATCCTTGCGTCATGTATGGAATGATAATTTTATCAAAAGCTTCTTCCCATGCCAGCACACAAGTTTCATTCCAAACATCAGGGCAATGTTTATTGCAATATTCCCCTAATACTTCCAGGAATAGTCCTTTGAAATTCAAAAAATCGCTTGAAGTCAAATTAAATTGACGGTGTTTATATCCTAACTTCACCAACCGAGATTGCGTGATTTCAGGATCACCTACCCTTGCAACAAGCGTTAGGGTTCTTACGATTTTTGACATTACCCGATAGACATCTTTTGGAAAAAGTGCTTCATAATTAGGATATTGCTTAACCAGCCTTTCACAAAGTGTCTGTACTAATACGTCATGTTGATCCGTCAACTTATCCCAGCTTTGTCCAATCAGTTCTGTATTCATATCAGTTCTGTACTCATAAATGTTTTGATATCTGAAAGATAGCAATTTTATGGATATTTGTAGATATATAAACAAATGAAATCTAGATCGCGATTTTGTCGTGAAATATAGAATAATGCAGAAATATTTCTATATATCCGTACAGGGGAACGATCTACCCATTATTCCCTCGCTGAAGCTTAGGGTTACTTAATTAATAAACACTCGTTCCGTTGAATGTAACCATTTTTTAACGTTACCCACCCCACATCCCTCACCTAATGAAAGCTTAGACTTTTTATCCGGAGGGAGGATCGTTATGTCCTGGTATCACCACCTTGATAACGCTTTTAGAACTTTATGTTTGACTATAATTTTGAATAGTTCCAACGTTTTGAAAAACGTGTCCAAAGTCAGGCATAAAAACGTAACGTGGTAGATATAATACTTATGACTTACATATATGTCAAGTGAAACTTCGTTATAAATTTCCGCTAAATCAATTTATAAGTAGATACACAAAAGTTTATTAACATTTTGTAGGGTGGCAAGGTGGTTTTCGTGCAACGCCATTGATTATTAACGGATTTTTAAAAATATAAAATATTAAAAGACTTTTGCGTACCTACTTACTTTAAATGGCGGAAATTTACCCATTAGTAGTAGATATTATACCGATTTAATTTAAGTGTTTGATTTTATTAGCTTTAGCAAAATAGGAATTTTAAGTAAATCAATGGGTTACATTAAATCACTATAATGTCTAAGATATATAAATTTTTTTATAGACATGTCTATAATGGGAATTGGGAATCTGAATTATTAATTAAAAAATTAGGCTAATAAGGTTCTTGCAAAACGGTTTTTAGCCGTATAATTCATTCTAATGAAGTTCGTATCGTAGGGGTAATCCATTGCTTCAACCCTAAAGTAGTCGAAGTTATTTCAGGCACGTTTCTAAAACAATCATTTTGCAAGAGCCTCTACTTAATTTATTTTATTTTATTCTTTTTCCAATTCACAATTATTCCCCTTGCACATACCAAGTATTTGAACGTTCATCACGCACAAAATTGGCATTTTCCAATAGCCGATGTAAGGGTTGTTTTACTTCGTACTTGACAATTTCGTCAATCGAATGGCGTATTTCCTGCATGGTCATTGGAGAATGAAAGTTTTTGGCAATTTGTTCTATAGCCTCCTTGATAGAGGTTCTTTTTGCATCTGGCCATTTTGATAAACCCACTATCTGTCCCCGGCGCACCTTAAAACGGGGATCAGTCTGACTCAGACTTAATAACATATAATTAGTAAAGTGAGGCGGTACAGTTATTCCCGCTTTAATAAGTAAATTCTTGAGTTCCGTTATATGCAATCCTTCTTGACGTTTTTCCAGCAAAAGATAAAGCGTATCAAGCATTTTATGCCGTTGTTTTTTTGGGAGCAAAAAGTCTCTATCCACCAATCCCCAAATATTTGGTCCAACACGAGCTATCCGTGCCGTTGGTAAAATAGTAAAATACTCATCCAAGCCCCGTTTTTCCATGATCATCTTTTTAATTTCATGAATAGAAATAGGATGACCTGCATTTACAACAATTGTGTTGACAGCCTCCTGTAAGTCAACTCTATGTACCTTGGCTTGATTAGTTTTATCCTTCAAAATCCAGACTAAACGACCCACTGATTTTAACATGCTTGACTCAGTGAGTATGATATTGAGTATATATTTATCCAATTTAGCCTGTAAACTAGGCTTTCTTTTTTTGAGTATCGAAAGTAATTCACTACAAGCCCATTGCCGCCCACTTGGCCCTTCACGTATGATACTTTCTGTGATACTTAAAATGGCTTTTTTATCATCCTGGCTCTTTATCGGTAAATGTGCTAGCGTACCGTAAATGCCCCGCCCATAAAGATAAGCTAAATCTTTGAGACTATTATGAACATAGCCCTCTACGCGCCGTTCAAGCCGCACAGAACATTTTTGCGCTAATTCAGAATAATGTAGCGGCTTTGTCGCTTCAAGCAAAAAAGCTTCTAAGAGACTAGAAAGTCCACGTCCAACACTACATAATACTTTTGGACCTTTTCCTTTCGGTGAGGCAAAATGCAATTTATCCTTAAGCAGTTCTTGCAATAAATTGGCAAGTTCTAAAGCCCCATTTTCGGTGGCTAGGCGGCGAATCAGTTTGTTGACCTCTGCTTGTGAAGGTTTTGTTGTCACCTGTGATTTTAGACGTGCCAGTGTTTCAGATTTAAGATAATTCCACTGTTCACAATTAATTTGAGCAATTACTTGCCGTTCTTTGATTTTTAATACATGATTTTTCGTGAGCTTTTCGATTATATGCGCTAAAAAAACAAGCTTATCTGAGAAACCGAAGAACCACTGTTCTTCTACTTCTAATAAATCAAGGTAAAGGGGAGTTCTACGCCTCGTTAAACACTTTTTAAGTTTGCTATTAAGGGTAATACCACAAATTTCGTTAATGCTTAGTAAACACCTGGCTTCGATCTGCCTGATACGCTCGCGTGTCACAGATAAATCTTGACCAATGGTTTCTAATGAATCACATTGATCATTAAAGCCTAAGCGTCTTAGTATCACTTTTTGGGAACGCTCAGAAAAATTGGAAATCACGTTCATCAAATCGTCATATAATGTTGAAGATAACATGTTATTCTTTAAAATTATTGGCTGTTAATTTAATTAATCTTGTAACTACTCACGGCAATTCTTTATGGTTGTCTTTTTATTTAATTGTAGGGGCAAGATTTTCGGATAGCCCTTTTAAAAAATCAGCCTGGGTAGGTATTTATTTGAATCTTTAATCTTTAATTTTAATCTTAAATTCTAATTATTAAGTTTATTCATATAATTGGTGGTTAGCAGCAACACTCAATATGACTCTATATTAGCCCATAAATAGAAAAAATCAATGGTTAAAAATTTAATTTCTTTTTAATATTTCTATAAATTTTATTATTTTGATATTATTATTGAGTAAAGAATGAGACTTTAATAATTTCTGAAACTTTTAAGCTAAACCTTAAATTTAGATTTTTTTTAATTTTCATTACCTAACAATACCTTTGCCAAATTGTAAAAGCCGTCAATTTCGAGCAGCCGTCAATTTGTAACTTATTGATTTTATTAAAAATAAAAATCAGTCTGTTTTTGAAATGGCTTAAATTTTAAATTGGCGAAGGTATTGATCTAAGGAATGCAGATTTAATAAAACCCTTTCGAGGTTTTAGTTTTTTGAAGAAAAACTCAAACCTCGAAAACTAAACCTGTCAGGTTTGGCTTGAAAGTTTCTTCTGTTATTAAAGCTTCATTGTCACTATGGATTGAAAATCATGGGCTAATTTGCATGAGATTTATTGGAATTTGAATACACCAGCTTTATATGAACAAATTATTCTGCGTTGTGAAGGTATTATGGCTCATTTGGATTCCCTGGTAGTTCGCACCGAACAGCATACAGGACGTTCTGCTAATGATAAATTATCGTGCAAGAGTCAAGCACGGAAAAAGATGTTTGGTGGGGTAAAGTTAACCGTCCAATTTCCCCTAAAAAATTTGACGATGAACATGTCTTAATTATGAAGGTATTTTCAATTTTGAAGGAGGGTGTTATGCTAAACTCATCAATCTTTCCGCAGAAGCAGAGCCGGAGATTTATGAAACCACGCGCCGCTTTGGTACTTTATTGAAAAATGTACCCCTAAACGCGAAAACGCGCTACATTGATTTAATGGATAACAGCTTGACGGAAAAGTGGCTCCTATCCTATTTCTTATATCCCTAATGCCACTAAAACCGGTATGGGTGGACATCCGAAAAATATTATTTTTCTTGAAGCTAACGCTTTCGGGGTATTACCACCTCTTGCCAAATTGACTAAGGCGCAAGCTAGGTAAAGATATTTATTTGAAAAACCTTATGAACAGTTACAAAATAACTTGGACATTTATTTACCGACGTTTCTTGAAAAAACGCAGGTGGATCATCATTATATTTGCACAAGTTATTTTTGTTGCATTCTATCGTATTTTTTTAGTTAGACTGAGCCGCCTGGGTGACACCATAAAATGGAGCGGGTGATGGGAATCGAACCCACGCTATCAGCTTGGGAAGCTGATGTTCTACCATTGAACTACACCCGCTTTAAATGAAAGGTGCGACTATTGTACTAAAAAATTTTTGATAAGTCAAGTCGGAAAACAAAAATAATGGAAATTTTTTTAAACGGTGAAATACGGCAAGTTGAAGATAAGCTTCTTCTAACAGCCTTGATAAAAGAATTAAGCTTAGAAAACAAACGGTTAGCTGTGGAAGTAAATGAAGACATTGTGCCACGTAGTCAATTTGATTGTTATATTTTATCAGCTGGGGATAAAGTAGAAATTGTACGTGCGATTGGTGGGGGGTAATTGTGAATTGGATTAGTGTAGAAACCAAGTTTTTCACAAAAACCTGGTTTCTTTAAAGCTTACTCCGCTTCAAACTGATCTAGCTCCTGGATTTCTCCTGTTCCTAAATATAATTCCCATGCATGGCTATGTTGCTCGGTAATAATCTGCTCCAATGCTTGAGGTTTGAACCGTACAATTGGTTTACCATCGGTGCTGCTGCGATGCGTCACTCGAATCTCATCGTGTGGATAAACTGATAACTCAATCGGAAAAACACGCTCATAATAAATATGCGTATAATCCCGATATTCACCAGCAACATGAATCGTCACTTGTTGGGTTTCAAAACGCCACCCTAAATAGTGAAGATAAGCTTCAATGTCTTCAATGTTATCAGTGAAAACATGTAAATCAATATCGCTCCCACGTCGCACGTGCCCGGTACTCACCGAGCCTATCAACCTAGGCTTAAACGGCTCAAGGGCATTCATTGTTTCAAGGGCAATCACGCGCATAGCAAAAAGGCGTTGTTGACTCAATTCACCCTCTATGATTTGGACGATTTGTCGTAATGCTGCTTGAATTTCGCCATTTGAAGGTAAATCTTGAGGGCGATAACGCATCTGTTTTTTACCACCCCGTCCAAAAAGACGTTTAGCAGCTAAACGTTTCGCATCAAAATATTGATCGACACCTTCTTCATACATTAAGCGAGCCGCTTCATGAGCGATGCTTTGACGGAGTATACTGGTACGTTGTTTTTTCATAGATGAAAGGGTTGGATTTAACCAAATGCATTGTTAACGTGTGCAGTTTCATTGCGAGCTAAAAGGCTAGAACCATGCTGGATAAGAATATTGATAGCCTCTTTAGGAGCCATAACGGTGGCAGTAGGGGAACGTCCCTTTAAATCCCAAACACGTAATAATTCAAGTTCACGGAGTTGATGGCTATGGCGTAGCCGGCGGCGAGTGTTTCGAGGTGCAACGAGTAAATCAAGATGATGGCGAATCAGCCATACAATACGGGCGGAAAGGAGTCCTTCCAATTCATTTGCACCAATTATAGCATGATTTTGGGTGCTAATTGCTTTGCCAATATCATGTAAAAGCGCAGCTGCCCACAATTCTGGATCAGTGCAAGTTTGGTACGCTAATTGGAAAACTTGTAGCGAATGATAGAGGGCATCCCCTTCGGGATGGTAACGTGGTTCCTGATATACCCCATCCAGGGCTGTCAATAAAGAGTAAAGGTGTTTTTTTAGAAATGTTTGCCAATCGAAAGTCTCTGCTTGGGTGATTGGCTTTTTAACTAAATGGGAATTGATTTTAATACATTGTTTTTCTCTCATGTTAACCGGGAAGCTCCGGTGGGCTTAAAAAACGACGATTTTGAAACGTACAAACTAAAGTTTGTACTCCATCAACTTTAATTATTATATCAAGATTAATATCTAAAATTTTCGTTATTAACAAGATATTGATATAAGAAATCAGATTTTTCAAAAAATCTGATTACTTTTCAAATTAAAAATCATCTTGACTACGATAATTAATATTATAAATAAACAGATATTTTTTTAATTATCACATGATTTGTTAAAATGTCAAACTATTTTATCAATAAGGACTAAAATTAATATGACAATTAATCCGTATCAACCCCCAGCCACTGAATCCCATGAAAAGGTGGGTACTTCTGCTGGTGGAACACTTCAAGATGGCATTGAGGGCAATTACGATTTTTCGATAACCGATGTTCTCAAAGAAGCGTGGCAAAAAACCTACGGTATTAAATGGACATTTTTTGCCATCGGGATCGTTTTTATTCTGATTGCTGTAGGCATTAGTTTAATTTTTACAGGATTACTTCAGCAACTGATTTTCATGATCATCATGTACCCATTTCTTGTTGGTATTATGATGATTGGCGTGCGTCGCTCAGTAGAATTGCCAGTCAGTTTTTCAATGGCTTTTGGTTACTTTGGCTATACGATACCTATTATTATCGCTGCTTTCCTAATGAGCGTTTTAATGATCATAGGCACTTTATTGTTGATCATTCCTGGTATCTACCTGAGTGTTGCTTATTTGCTCACCCTGCCCCTGATAGTTGAAAAAAACTTAGGGGCTTGGCGAGCCATGGAAGCTTCACGCAAAGCCATTACCCATCATTGGTTCAAGGTCTTTTTTACCTATTTCATCATGGGTATTATCTATATCATTAGTATTATCCCCCTGGGCATTGGTCTCATTTGGAGTATACCTATGATGGTGAATGTTGGGGGTATTTTATATCGTATTATGTTTGGTGTTGAAGAAGCCCGCGGGCAGTAATATTTTTTTGCTTTCGTGGGCTTTGCAACCAGCGAAGTCACTTTTCCTAAAAAAATCGAACGGGAAAAAACATTTAGAAATGGATTTAATTTATAATTAATTATTAATGACAATTATTGAATTAAATATATAATTAATTAATGAGCCTCTTGCAAACCTCGAATTCAAGCTTATAAATCCTATTTTTTCAAAAATCGGATTTCTTAAACCTTATATATTCAGAGTTTGGCAAGAACCTCAATTATTCAAAATAATTTAAAAGATTAAACTTTAATTTTTTATTCGTGACATCACTTATGTAGGTACGAAAAAATATTTTAACATTTTAAACAAGTTCAAGAATTCCGATTTTTTAAAAAATCGGATTTCGACTGACTCTCAAAAATGTTAAAAAATTTATGTGGATAAAGTTCAAAAAATAAATTCTTTCAATGCCCATGTTTCTTCAAGAAACTTGGTTGGTTTGAAGTGAAACGCAGTGATGAAGTAAATTATTTATTTGAAAAACGATATATATAGTAAACTTACTTTTATAAATAACAAAACTAATGATAAGCAAATTTTTTACTCGAATTTTTGGAAGCCGTAATGAACGGCTCATTAAACGCATGTTCAAGGTGGTTACTCAAATTAATCGTTTTGAGCCATCTTTATCCGCTCTGAAGGATGAACAACTGAAAGCCAAAACAGCAGAATTTCGTACTCGCCTGGATGCTGGTACACCCCTAGACGATTTACTGCCAGAAGCCTTTGCAGTTGTCCGTGAAGCCGGTAAACGCGCATTAAATATGCGTCATTTTGATGTTCAACTTATTGGAGGCATGGTACTCCATCAAGGTAAAATTGCTGAAATGCGGACGGGCGAAGGAAAAACATTAGTGGCAACCTTAGCCGCCTATTTGAACGCCCTATCAGGTAAAGGTGTCCATATCATCACCGTCAACGACTATTTGGCTCGCCGTGATGCCGAATGGATGGGTAACATTTTTCATTTTCTAGGTATGACAACCGGCGTGATTGTTGCCGATATGTCACATCAAGAAAAAAAGGATGCTTATAATGCCGATATTATCTATGGCACCAATAATGAATTTGGCTTTGACTATTTACGCGATAATATGGCTTTTAGTATCGCTGAAAAAGTCCAACGGCATTTACACTTTGCCGTTGTTGACGAAGTGGACTCCATTTTAATTGATGAAGCACGGACTCCCTTGATTATTTCGGGTCCCACTGATGATAACTCCGATTTATACAAACGCATCAATGTCATTATACCTCATTTAACGCCTCAAGAGCGTGAAACTGAAAAAGATGAAGAAGTCGAAGTCCCTGGCGACTACTACGTTGATGAAAAGAATAAACAAGTCACTTTGAGTGATGAAGGACATCAGCATATTGAAGAATATCTCGTGAAAGAAGGCATTCTCACAGCAGGGGATAGCTTGTATAATGCTTCCAATATTAGCTTGATGCACCATGTCAACGCTGCCCTACGTGCCCATTCTTTGTTTCAGCGTGATGTCGATTATATTGTTAAAGATGGTCAAATTGTTATTGTTGATGAGTTTACCGGGCGGCAAATGCCGGGTCGTCGCTGGTCAGAAGGACTGCATCAAGCGGTAGAAGCCAAAGAAAAAGTACCTATTCAAAATGAAAACCAAACCCTGGCTTCAATTACTTTCCAAAACCTCTTTCGTCTTTACGGTAAACTTTCCGGCATGACAGGGACGGCTGATACGGAAGCCTTTGAATTTCAACAAATTTATGGTTTGGAAGTGATTGTTATCCCCACCCATAAAAAAATGGTTCGTGACGATAGAGGTGATCTAGTCTATTTAACGGTAGAAGAGAAATATGAGGCTATTATTGAAGACATCAAGGACTGCCAAGCGCGTAAGCAACCGGTGTTAGTTGGTACCACTTCGATTGAAAACTCTGAATTATTGTCAAAAGAGTTGCAAAAAAAAGAAATTCAACATCAAGTGTTGAATGCGAGATTCCATAAAAATGAAGCGCAGATTATTATACAGGCGGGTGTACCAGGAACCGTCACTATTGCGACGAATATGGCTGGACGCGGTACCGATATTGTATTAGGGGGCAATGTCGAAGCGGAAATTAATAATCTGCTACAATCTCAAAAAGAAGAAGCTCCGCAAGCGACAATTGACGAAATGCGCAAAAACTGGCAACAACGTCATGAAGCCGTGATATTAAGCGGAGGACTGCACATTATTGGCACCGAGCGCCATGAATCACGGCGCATTGATAACCAATTACGTGGTCGTTCCGGGCGACAAGGTGATCCAGGTTCTAGTCGCTTTTATTTATCGTTGCAAGATAATTTGATGCGAATTTTTGCCTCAGAACGGGTTTCCGGTTTAATGCAAAAACTGGGCATGGAAAAAGGGGAAGCCATTGAACATCCCTGGGTCACTAAAGCGATTGAAAATGCCCAACGCAAGGTTGAAGGACGTAACTTCGATATTCGTAAGCAACTGCTTGAATATGACGATACCGCCAATGACCAACGTAAAATTATCTACAAGCAACGTAGTGAATTGATGGAAGTTGAATCCGTTGAAGATTCCATCAAAACGATTCGTCACGATGTCCTTATGGAGGTGATAGATCGGCATATTCCACCTCAAAGTCTGGAAGAATTATGGGATCTGCCGGGCCTTGAAGAGGCTATTGGACAGAATTTTGGTTTACGTCTGCCGATAGCTAAATGGTTAGAAAAAGACCATAGCTTACATGAAGAACCCTTACGCAAAAAAATAGAAGAAGCTCTAAGTACGGCGTATGATGCAAAAGAACATCAGGCTGGTACCTCAGTCATACGCCATTTTGAAAAAGCTGTCATGTTGCAAGTGCTTGATAGCCATTGGAAAGAACATTTAGCCGCCATGGACCATTTACGTCAAGGTATCCATCTACGCAGCTATGCTCACCAAAATCCCAAGCACGAATATAAACGTGAAGCCTTTGAAATGTTTTCACAGATGCTTGATAAAATCAAGCATGAAGTGATCGGCATTATCTCGAAAGTACAAATCCGTGCTGAAGCCGATGTCGCGGCTGTTGAAGAGCAGCGGCGACAAAATATGCCGTCCATGCAATTTAGACATGCCAAAGTAGAAGGTTTAGAAAACAAGGTAGCTGATAATGCGGACCATGCTGAAGCGGAAACAAATGCCAAAAAGCCGCAGCTGCCATTTGTGCGAAAAGAGCGTAAAGTCGGTCGTAACGAACCTTGCCCTTGTGGTTCTGGCAAAAAATATAAACAGTGTCATGGTAAATTGACTTAATTTTTTCTTAAAAGAAATCCGATTTAAAAAATCGGATTTCTAACCCACTTGATATTTTTCAAAAGAAATTGTAGTCGTCAAAATAATTCTTAACTCATTTAGAAATCGAGGCAGCCTCGATCCGATTTTTCAAAAAACAGTCTAATTCTATTATTTTCATTAAGATAAAAATGGACATGGCTAAAAATCTGCCACTTTGTTAGTATTGTTCTTTTCCGACATTAGCGAAATGTGAATATAGGAATTTCCAAATTTCAGTTGGATTAAAAAATTTCAAAAAAGGTTTGTATTTTTATTTTTTCGTGTTAGAATGCTCAGGAATGAATGCGGATTTAATAAAATCCATCGTGCGTCTGAACACCTATAGGGCAACCATAAAGGTAATTTTTTTGATTAACCTTGTATTTTATAAGTTATTTTATGCGTATTCCTAATTGGTAATTTAAAACTGATAATTAAGAATAATTATGTCGGAAAAACAGATAGATTTATCAATTATAGTTATTGCACTCAATGTCAAGGAACTCGTAGAGGAATGTTTTACCGCTGTGATAAACTCTACCGATAACTTGAACAAAGAAATTATCTATGTAGATAATGGCTCAAAGGACAGTAATGTGCGGTTGGTTAAGGAAAAGTTTCCAGAAGTGATTATTATTGAAAGTCCTGTAAATCTCGGATTTTCCAGAGCTAATAATTTGGGTTATACAAAGGCACAGGGCAAATACGTCTTATTGTTGAATTCTGATGCGTTTATTAATCAGGAAACGCTGCAAAAGACTTATGACTTTATGGAACAAAACTCAGACTGTGGTGTTCTCGGTTGTCGCCTAGTTGGGAGAGATGGTCAGTTGCAACCATCAGCCAGATATTTTCCAACCCCTTGGCGAATATTTTTAGAAAACATTGGTAAAACCAACCCCAAGATTTCCTTTTTAAAAGGGGTTGATAATATGCAGCAAGATCATAATCATATTATAGAATGCGATTGGGTGCCGGGTTGTTACTTGTTAACGCGGAAAAAAATCATTGATGAGATGGGTTTTCTTCTTCGACATGAACTGTTTTTTTCTTATGATGATGCCGATTTTTGTTTGAGGGTAAAAAAACAAGGTTGGAAAGTTATCTTCTATCCAGAAGAAATTATCCATCTGGGTGGTGGAAGTACTAAAAAATTCGCCAAACTTGCTGAAAAAAATAGACTAAAAATGGTTACCTATAATTTAGAGGCTGGTTACATTTATTTTAGGCACAACTATAATTTATTTTATGTATTATCCCATTATTTGTTTATCGTTTTTTTAGCCAGTATAAGAAACCTTAAAAACATCTTGTTGTTCAAAAAAAATTTTAATACCCAAGCAAGTTGGGGGTATATTGTTATGGCAACCTCAATTTTATTGAAAACCCGTTTTGGGAAAAAGCCTATACATTGAAAATTTTTGCTTGCACTCAAATTGCTCCTACAACAATATTATTTTGATGAAAATATTATTTTGGCGATTTCCAAAAATATTTATACGTAATGGCAATCCCTTGCTCAAGCCCTGAGTAGTTACGTTTTTATTTTGTTAAAATTTATTTATGGACAAGTCTATACTTTTTTACAGCGTCATAAATTGCGATTTAGTTATTCTGAACGGCTTCTGGAAAATTTAGTTAGATAAGCAATAAGTAAGCCAGAATTACAAACTCGCCTTGCAAGTCACTTAGAAAAACACAATTGTATTATTCTGTTTAACCCTGAAATAGATATGAGTGAAGCTAATGTTCAAGTTGTCACCCATAGGAGTTTATCTTATGTTTCCAAAAATATGGGTATTGGGTGCATCATTCAAACCCACAAACATGGGTATTAGGGCATTAGCTGAGTCAAGTCTCAAATGCATATTTACCCATTGGCCTGAAGCAAGCGTTATTTTACAAACCAGTGAAGATGGTGGACCATTTAAAATTACCTTCAGCGGTAGAGAATTTAGCGTCGATAAGAAAAATTTGTGGTTTGGTAGAAATATCTTTAAACCTCAAAACGCTTATGTGCTACTAATGTATGCGTTACTTTTGAAAGTGATACCGGCATCATGGCTTAAAAAGGCGTTGATGGCACGTAATCCGTATTTCAAGAACATTATGGAAACGGCTCTGGTTGTTGATATTACTGCTGGCGATAGTTTTAGTGATCTTTACGACATGCGCCGATTAATTTTCGGTTCCTTGTTTAAATGGCTATTTCTCTTGTGCGGTAAGAAATTAATTATGTTGCCGCAAACCTACGGACCCTTTAACAAGTTCATTTCTAAAGCCATTGCGCGATCTGTGTTAGCACGTACCACTGCTATTTATTCTAGAGATCAGGAAGGCGTAGAATATGTCAGAAAACTTCTTGGCAAAGCGGCAGATAAGATGACTATACAGTTTATCCCTGATGTTGCTTTTGTACTGGATGCCGAAAATCCTGATAACACGATCATAAAACGGGTGGAACAGGTTAAGGCGATGGGACAGGTTATCGTTGGCTTCAATATTAGCGGTCTTCTTTACAATGATATTGGGGCTAAACACAAATTTGGTTTCAAAAGCGATTACCAACAACTTGTGAGCGAAATCATTAAGTTGTTTATGGCACAGCAGAATACTGTCGTCGTTTTAATACCGCATGTATTTGCACAGACGGGACGCATTGAGAGTGATCCGGATGCATGTCGTCAAGTCTTCCAATTGTTGGCAGATGAGTACCCCAATAAAATTATCTTGACAGAAGAGACGCTCGATCACAAGCAAGTCAAATATCTCATCAGTCGTTGTGATTTCTTTTTGGGATCGCGCATGCATTCCTGTATCGCTGCAATTTCACAATCTGTACCGGCAATTGGACTCGCTTATAGTGGTAAATTTATCGGTGTTTTTGATTCGGTAAAGGTAGGTGAATCAATCGTAGATTTAAGGACTAAAGATGAACGACAGATTTTGGCAAGTGTACAGGAAAAATTCAAAGAACGTCAACAAATAGCAGAAAAATTACGTGTCTCTATTCCCAAAGTACAGGAAAAGGTATTGGGATTGTTTGATGACAAGAATTGGTTATAAGAAAGGATTAAAAAATATCCTATTTTTTTGTTTCCACAGTTCTCTTTGTTATATGTAGTTTCACATAAATCTTTTAACATTTTTATACAGTGGTTCAAACCCAAGTTTTTTCAAAAAGCGTTGGTGAATAAAATGATTTTTTACCAAAATTTTTTGGAAAAAATCGGATTTCGACTGACTTTCAAATGAAGCTCTCAAGAAAGCATCGAAAATAAAAAATCGGAGATCAAGCCTCGAAAAGACTTATGCGTACCTACTTATATACTCTGAGCAGTCAATCTTCGGATTTTTGTAGGGGCGAACCTGTGTGTTCGCCCTGATGACCCTGAGCTATGAAAGCCAGGACAGACACTTCTGTCTGCCCCTACGAAAATCCGAAAAATTGACCGCTTGGAGTCTTATGTGTTCGGGATTTTTTCAAGTTATTGATTTATAACAAATATTCTTTATTTCACTCATGCGATGAGCAAAATGACACTTGTGCAATCAATCACTTCAAGGTTTAAAACCTCCTATTTATGAGTTTTAGTCTTGAAAATCATTTTGAGCTAAAATGCCTTTATACAAGGGTTTATAAAAATCCCGAACACCTATGACTATTTTTTCAAAAAATAGTATTTCTAACCCACTAAAACTGAGTAGTTACTACTTTTCCACATTAAACCATTAACATCATTATTAAAAATGACTGTTTATCCAAAAAGCCTCCCTATTGCCGGTCTTAAAATCGGCACCGCTGATGCTCAAATCAAACCAAATGAGCGCAACGATTTAACTTTATTTGAATTACCGAAGCAAAGCACTTGTGCTGCCGTGTTTACACGCAATGCTTTTTGCGCTGCCCCGGTAACCATTGCAAAACAGCATTTAGCAACGACTGCCCCCCGATTTTTATTAATTAATTCAGGCAATGCGAATGCAGGTACTGGGGAACGGGGTTTACAAGGTGCTTTAGATTGTTGCGAAGCAGTAGCACAATTAACCGGTTGTGTGACTCACGAAGTATTGCCCTTTTCTACCGGCGTGATTGGGGAACCTTTACCTGTGGAAAAAATCCGCGCCGCTTTACCCAATACCTTAGCCACTCTGGATACTAATGGTTGGGAGAATGCCGCAAATGCAATTATGACCACTGATACGGTGCCTAAAGCGGTGTCAATGCAGGATTCTATTGATAATCAATTGGTCACGGTTACAGGGATTGCTAAAGGGGCTGGCATGATTAGACCTGACATGGCAACCATGCTGGTATTTATTGCCACTGATGTTGCGGCACCACCTGACTTTTTGCAAACTTGTCTCAATCAGACAGTCAAAGAAAGTTTTAACCGTATTAGCATTGACGGAGATACTTCTACTAATGATGCTTGTGTGCTTGTAGCAACAGGGGAGGGAAAACTCTCTATTGATGACAAGACTGATGGGGGTGTGATTGCCCAATTTTCTGCCATGATACGCCAGGTTTGTTCAGCCTTAGCACGAGCTATTGTATTAGATGGTGAAGGAGCGACTAAGTTTATCACTATTTCCGTAGAACAAGGTTCTTCAGAACAAGAGTGCCTTGATGTGGCTTATACGATTGCTCACTCCCCCTTAGTTAAAACGGCGTTTTTTGCCAGTGATCCTAACTGGGGGCGGATTTTAGCTGCTGTCGGCAGAGCCGGGGTGGAAGCATTAGAGATTAATGCGGTGCAAATTTATCTTGACGATGTCTGTATTGTACGAAATGGTGGCATGGCAGATAGCTATACCGAAGAACAAGGGCAAAATGTGATGCGTCAGAAAGAAATTGGGGTGCGGGTATTGTTAGGGCTTAGGGGAGATAATCATGCTGTTGTTTATACCTGCGATTTATCTTATGATTACGTTCGTATTAATGCAGAATATCGTACTTAAACCATTAAAAACCATACACAACAAATGGTGCCCAATAAAATGGATGGCGGTAGTAAGGTTGCCTGGCTTTGCCAGCTATCATTTTGAGCTTAATTTGACGAATGGCTTCTGCCGGCTTTTTGCCTGTTTTGAGATTTTCAAAAATACCCACGCTTAAATTTTCGGCTGAAGATGATTCGACAGACCAAAGTGTGACTCCAATTGCGGGTGTACCTGCATACATAAAGGCGCGAGTTAAACCGAGAATGCCCTCACCTTTCATTTTTTGCCCTCCCCCGGTGTTACAAGCTGAAAGGTTAATAAAATCTGCATTTAATTGTAAGGTGAAAGCGTCAGCCATTGTCAGATAACCTTCAATTTGTGCATTGGATAGAACTAGCGCGGATTGCGTTAATCCGCTCACTTGATTGGGTAATAAACCGTGAACGGCAAATAGCACGTAGCGATAGTCACTCATTTGCCCAGTTTTATTTAAATTAAGTATGGTGTTTCGACTGGCTTGTTCACCTAAATATAATGCATTGTCATTTGAATTAAAAAAAGAGGCAATTGAGTTCGCTTCCGTAGCGGTTTCTGGTAATGCTGGAAAACAAACTGCCCCTATTGATTCACGATAAGCTTGAGTGCGGATAGATGCTCCCGCCCTCGATCTGTTGTCACCCTGGTCTGAGCCGCAGGGCTGGTATGTCGGATTCGCAAAAGCGAGGAGCTTTTTGCGAGGCTGAATTTTGCGGTGCGCCTCAGTATCACGCAATATTTTGAGCAAAGATGCCGAAGATAAGTAAGCGATAGCATAATCTTGAATCAGATAGCGGGGCTTAAAGTAATGAGTGTCATCCGTTACGAGGGCTTCAAAGGGCAACATATACAAGGAGCCAGTAGGCACAATATAGAGGGTGTGCGCTTCCGTTAACAACTTTTGGGCAGCATGCGGTATGAGCTTTTGATAGAGAGGGTAGCCTTCTTCAACTAATTCAGGTAAACGATTAAGAATCACATCGCGCATATAAGCGACATCTTCATTAAGTTCATCTGCGCCTGCTGGCAAGTTCAATTGAGTAAATTGATGGGGTGCTATTATCCATAAAATAGTTTGATCTTCCATGATGTTATAAACCAGTATTATTTCGCCTGTTTGTAAAACTTCATTTTGTAAAATCGTTACAGTCGCCGGTTGTGGATATTTAAGCGCGTAATAAGCCGGGTATTTTTCCTTAATCTCGCTTTGTAATGCTTGTTGCTGCGTTTTGAGCGTTTTGATAGCTTGGGTTAAATTTTTGATTTGTTTGCTCTCTTGTTCAAGCAAGGGCTTGTTACGCGCTGATAGTAATTCAGCTTGTGTTTTGGCGATTTTATGGCTAAGTGATTGTTCTTGTTGTGTTATTTTTTCAGGTAAGTGGGCAAACCGTTGAGCACCGCTTTTGCCGATTTCTTCCAGAAATACACGCCCTTGTTTACGCTCAAAAATTTCCAATGCTTTGCGATCATAGCCTTTGTTTGGGTATTTTATATGAAGGGATTGCAGCAAAGTGATCAATTCATCATATACATAAAGCTTGTCACGCATGAATGAAAACTTATCTGTTTTTACTGTCAAACCGGCGCGTAATGTTTCAATCTGATCGAGGGCTTGTTCATAATGAGTTATAGCAGTGTCGGTATGATGCAGTTGAACTTCAACTGCCGCTAATCCACGTACTGCATACCAAAGGTGATTTGAGCCTAATGCTTCAAGAAGAGTGACACTGTCTTGTAGGGCAGTATGTGCTTTTTCATAATGACTCAGTGCTTGATACACCAAACCAAAATTGGAAAGATCAGCCGCCTCTCCGATTTTATCACCGAGTTCACGATCTATCAGTAAAGCGAGTTGGAAATAGGTTAAAGCTTGTTGATGCTTTCCCAGTGTGCCATATAGCGCACCGATATTAGAAAGAACGCTACTTTCTCCCCGTCTATCACCGATTTCACGTTTAATTTGTAGAGCCTGTAGATACAATTTTAAGGCTTTTGCAGGTTGCGCTTGATTATCGTAAGTGGCACCGAGATGAGATAAATCAATACTTTCTCCCCGCTTATCGCCCATTTCGCGCCGGATAGTTAAGGCTTGTCGGAAATAGCCTGACGCTTTATCAATATGCCCTAAGTGGTAATATAATACGCCCAGATTGCTGAGATTATTACCTATTCGCTGTTGCTCACCGATTTTGCGTTGAATTTCCAAAGCTTGCTGGTAATAGGCTAACGCTTTGGGGTATTGCCCCAGGTTATCATATACAATAGCCAGGTTTGTCAAAGTATTAGCTTCGCCGCGCTTATCTTGAATATCTATTTGTATTAGTAGAGCTTGTTCTAAATACGTTAAGGCTTTTTGGAAATCGCCTAAATGTCTATAGACGTTGCCCAGATTAGATAGCGTCGTACTGATACCGGAAAATGTTTTGAGATCACGTTGTATTTGCAAGGCTTGTTCTAAATGCGTTAAGGCTTTTGGATATTGCCCCAGGTTGTCGTAAACGACACCTATATTAGATAGGTTTAGAGCCACACCGCTAAAATTACCTTTATCACCTTGTATTTGCAAGGCTTGCTGATAATGCTTTAAGGCTTTTGAATATTCTCCCAGGCTATCATAGACAGTACCCAGGTTAGTCAAGTTATTGGCTAAATTGCTAATGTCACCGATTTTTTGTTGTATTTCTATGGCTTGCTGGAAATGGGATAACGCTTTTGGGTAATCGCTGAGTTTTTTGTAGGCGATTCCGATATTAGACAGATTATTGGCTATACCAGGGGCATCACCCAGTTCAGTTTTGATTTTCAAAGCTTGCTGATAATAAACGAGGGCTTTTCGGTATTTTCCCAGATTATCATAAACCATACCCAAATCACCCAGACTATTACTTGCCCCGTTCGGATCATTAATTTCTCTTTGTATTTCAAGGGCTTGCTGATAATAGGTAATAGCTTTTTGATAGTTACCTAAATGAGAGTGGATAATGCCCAAATTGCTTAAATCAGCACTTTCCGCACCTTGATCATTTAATTCGTGATCGACAATCACCGCTTGTTGGTAATATTCCAAAGCTTTTTGATAGTCTCCAAGACTATAATTGACAGCAGCGAGATTAACCAAAAATTTGCTGATGTCAGCTTTTTGGTTAAGTGCTTGAGCATAACTCAATGCGGATTGCCATTTTGCAATGGCGGTAACATAGTCGGCTGCAAAAAAAGCTTGTTTTGCTTCATTATGTAAACGATCAATTTCTTCAGGTGCTATATCTACAGCCTTTACGCTTAATGATAAAATGACTAAGATAAATCCTAAGCTTAAATATTTCATGGTGAAAGTTTCCTAATTTGAATTGATATACTCCGCATGGTAAAATCCGAAAATTTGATAGTCAAGTTACCGTTTTTTTGATAAAATAGGTGAGTTCAAAGCGAAGCTTTGACAAAGCCTCGCTTTTAGGATTACCTCAATCACTGCGGTTGATGGGCAGAAAAATACGCATAAAGCCCATTAACCACGAATACCACGACGGACTTGTTTATTTTGCCCTTGCGCCAATGCCTCTTTCAGTAATTGTGCAGGTTGATACGGGATCAGTTTTGCTGCCAGTTGATAAGCTTCAAAAACCCATTTACCATCTGCTTGTATAGCGATCCAGGTGGCTTGTAAGATTTGACGAAAATTATCCGGTAAACTCACATCCAGTAGAGTTTTAGGATAATTCGGTATCGAGGCGATGGTTATAAATCCACCTGTGAACTTTTGATTATCAGCATCGAATATCACCACACGATAGGATTTATTGACATCAAAAGTCATCGGTTCAGTTTCAATAACAGAATTAAAGGTTTCGTGGGTAAACAATACCCGGCGACGACCCTGTTTAATCTGCACTTGGTAAGGTGGCTTACCCCCATACCACTGTAAATGTAAAGAACGAACACCGGCAACTATAGTAGATGGATGCTGCAAATTTTCCAATAATGGCATCGTGATCTCTTTGGGTCTCACTGGTTGCGTCAATTTATTCCAGTCATCAAGATGTTGCTTTAGTGACTCCCACCATTCGTGGCTGCTGGATACTTGATTCGCATTGTCAATCCTAAATGGCGAATTTTTATAGGTCACCTGGACCAGGTAAGTTCCACCGCGCAAACTAAGCTCAATGCTATGTTGCTTATCATTGACGGAAATTTCATCTCCCACTTCCAACACCGTAAAAATACTTACCTGCATGGTTTCATTACCTCGTTTGAACAGGTAGTTTTCGGGCTTGCCATCAAAATGGTTAATCCAGCCGGCATCAATGGCAAGGGCATGAACACTCCATAGCCAGCTTAATAACATTATGCCAATAAATTTTTTCATGATTGCTTCCACTTTAAATAATACCCCCAAATTTCGGATAAATCTTGGTGAGTTTGAGTTTCATTGAAGGCATTTTGAAATAGCCTTTTTTGGAAAAATGCTATTTCTTCCTTCAAATATTAGTATAGTACATTCAACCCATAATATCATTGTCATTACAAATTCGACTCACTCAAATTAATAATTCTTAATCTTCCAAAAATGGCAAAGTGATTTCTATCGTGAGTCCAGGTTGCTCTTCGCGATTGTATAAACGGCAGCTACCGCCACTACTCCACACCAACTTAGAAATCATTGACAATCCTAAACCCATCCCTTTAACTTCACCTGTAAAATATTTTTCACTTTGATAATACGATCTCCACACTTTGGCGAGTTCTTGAGGGGGTAAAGATTGCCCATTGTCGCTGACAGAAATTAGGATAGTCTTATGATTTTGAAGTGTCGCTGACACTTCGATGGTGGGAGAGTGTTGTGGATGAAATTTTGTCGCGTTAGTGAATAATTCACGTAACACTAATTCTAGCCCTTGAGCGGAAAATGCTAACGACTTATTAACCACCGTGTTAGCGATAGAGACAGACACCGTTTCAATCTTCAAATCTTCTTTGATTTCATTTATCAACGCGGATAAATTGAACACATTAAAAACATTATCCCTTTGGAGTAATAACTGTGAAGAATCCACATAGCGCAAAATATCCAATATTTGATCTTGCAAACGTTTTGCACTTTCCCGCGCAATTTTTATGAGGGAATTGGCTTGTGTACTGGATAAATCCATCTGGGTTTGTTCCAAAATCTGCAAACCGACCAACCCATTAAGTGGTGCCCGTAACTTATGTGAAACCAAAGTTTGAAAAGTCCACATTTGCCGCTCCAAATTCATTTGCTCACTAACATCACGCAAATGCACTAATTGACTTTTACTCCTATGCTGCGAGTCCAAAATATCGACTTGTAACCACAGTGACGGATGCTGGCTAGATTCTGGTCGTACCAAATAACGTGGCATAGAACCAACATTCGATTTAGGCCAATTTTTCCAAGCCGCTATCGGTTCACGCCTAAGATTTTCTTTGTTGACATGTTTTAGAAACTTTTCAGATAACGCATTTTCATTTAATAAACCTAAATAGAAACGTGCCCCTGAATTAGCATATTGTATGATATCGTTTTGATCGAGCAATAAATAGCCATCCTCAGACTGTTCAACGGACCATTCAAAGCGTGTACGTTCAGCCAATAAGTGACGATAGCGATTAAGACGGACAATCGTCCGGACGCGGGCAAGTAATTCCACTTTATCAAAAGGTTTAGTAATAAAATCATCGGCACCTGCTTCTATTCCAGATAAACGTGTTTTACGGTCACTAATAGCGGTTAGCATAATAATAGGCACTTCTGCTAACTGGGTATGTACTCGCAAATGCCTACAAACTTCAAATCCATCCATACCAGGCATCATAACGTCTAACAAAATTAAATCAGGCATTAATTCAGCGGCGAGTTGTAATGCTTCTTCACCATTAGCCGCAAAAGCGAGTTGATAATTTTCATGAGCAAGTAGAATTTTAAGTGCATCACGCCCCCGTTCATCATCATCGACAATTAATAAACCACTTTCTTTGTGCATAATGAATAATCCTTATTCATCCTGACTGATGTGGAATCAGGAAAAAATTTGATATAATATAGATGTTCAGAAAAATAATTTTTTTCACCTGTCGGTCGAAAAGAAACTTGGTTTCTTTCAAAAAATTTGCAATAGGCTTTTTATGTTATTATATTCTATTTTAATAGAAGCTCCTACAAATTTCTAGCCCGTTTGCGATATAGCTTTTTAGATAAATATTTTGGTCTAAAGATTTGCTTGATTGATAGGTTTTGGAAACCTGTCAGATCTGAGAATATTTATTTTTATGAAATAACTATAGCGATCACTATTAAATTAATATAAAATATAGAAGTTCAGATAAATGACTTCACAAATGTATAATAGACTTGTCCGAAAATCAATTCAAAGTCAGCCTTGGACTTGAGTCCCAAGTTTATTTTCGGACAAGTATAGTTTAGAAAAAACTTGAGCATTGAGTCATAAGGATGTCGGATTAATACTATAATTAAGTACAAATTAACTCCAACAAATTAGGAACAAGAAAACATGGCATACGAATTGAATGGTAAAACAATTGAAACCGACGGGAATGGTTACTTAACCAATCTGGATGAGTGGAATGAAGAATTGGCTAAAATCATTGCAGTAGAAGAAGGCGTTGAGGATTTAACAACACGCCATTGGGATGTCATCAACTATCTGCGCGATGAATACATTAACAATGCAGGCAATCAACCGAACATGCGAAACATCACCAAAGCCATGCAGTCCGTTTGGGACGAAAAAAAGGTGGATACCAAGGCTATTTATGTATTGTTTCCCATGGGTCCTTCCAAACAAGCGGCGAAAATTGGAGGACTGCCGGAAAGCAGGCGTAAAGGTGGCTATTAATCATTAATCATAATAACTACTCAGGCCAATCCTGAAGGGTTGCCTTGAATAGTTACCATTAATCATTAATGGTGCAACTTCGTTGTTCTTTGTGATTGCGAGGGTTCATTACACTCAAGAATGTGCCCGTTTTTTCACTTTCCCATGAACCATTCAAAAGCAGGTAACTTTCGTTGCACCATTAATCATTAAAAATTATGAATAACAACCCCTCTTCTATCCATTGGCAACCATTAAATGATGCGGATACCGTTGCCAATGAAGCTTGTCAACGTATTATAATATCTGCCAAATTAGCCATTGAAAAAAAAGGCTATTTTAGTCTTGTCCTCGCTGGGGGACGCACTCCTGAAAAAACTTATCGCTTATTAAAAGATGCCAATACTGACTGGGCTGGTTGGCATATTTATTATGGAGACGAACGCTGTTTGCCTTTCGATAATGCAGAACGTAATAGTATTATAACCGCACGCGCCTGGTTAAATTTTACGCCCATCCCCTTAGCTCAAATTCATATCATACCGGCTCAGTTAGGTCCAGTAGAAGCAGCACGCCGCTATACTAATATTGTGAAAACGGCACTCCCCTTTGATATGGTATTGTTAGGAATGGGGGAAGATGGACATACTGCTAGTCTTTTTCCTGAACAGCACCATCCCCATGATGAATTAGTCCATGCCATTTTTAACTCGCCTAAACCACCATCAGAGCGCGTTAGCCTTAGTGTAACAGCCTTGTGTTGTACTCAAGAATTACTTTTTTTAGTGACGGGAGCAAATAAACGGGAAGCTATGGCAGCGTGGCGGCGTGGGGAAAATTTACCCATCGCACAGATACAACCTACTACCGGGGCTACCGTGTTATACTGCTAACGGTTGAATTTTCATCCTCATTTTCACCCTTGTTTGAATCAGAATTGACAAAATTTAAGAATTTTCAGAATAAATAAGTATACTACTAACGGGTAAATTTTGGACTTTTTTTTAAAACGGTTGGTGGGCAAAAAAAGACTTGCCCACCCTACATAACTTAAAACCTGTCAGGTTTGTCGTTTATAGCGTTTCCCGATTGCTATCAGCACATTATTCGTAGGGGCAAACCTGCGTGTTTGCCCTGTATTTAACCCAAACGGGAATAGCTATATTTCATGCACGATCCTTAGATTATTTACAAAAAAAAGGTTTAAAATATTTAGATAAATAATTTTTCATAAGAATCTATTAGCTAAAAAAATGTAACTACTCAGGGCTATCCGAAAATCTTGCCCCTACAACAATATTCTTTTGGCTAATTCTAAAAATATTCAAAAGTAGGGCTAATCCATTACGGTTGCCCTGAATAGTTACAAAAAAGTTGAATATCAACCATTGATAACTGATAACTGATAACTGATATGATTTTTTCAAAATTTATCAAGCCTAAATGGCAGCATCGTAATCCTGAAGTCCGTCAGCTCGCACTTGAAAGCTTAAATGAGCCAGCCATTTTAATTGAAATGGCTCAACATGATAAAGCCACCGAGGTACAACGGGCTGCTATCCGAAAAATTAACGACTTAAATGTGCTAGAACAAATTGCACAACATGATAAAGATCATGGGGTGCGAGAAGTAGCAGAACAACGCTTTAAACAATTGCTCTGTTGTCAAAAAGGTGATTGCCCCTCCTTGGAAATACGCTTAACTTGGCTTAACAATATCAGCAATCCTGAACTGATCGCGTATATTGCACAGTATGGCTCTGAAGTCGAATTACGTTTACTTGCCCTTGAAAAAGTTGAACGTGAGGGATTATTAGGTGATATTGCCATTAATGATTCCATTAGTGAAGTCCGTTTTGCCGCCGTTGAAAGGCTCACGCAAAAATCAACCCTTGAACGAGTCATTAAATTCGCTCGCAATTCTGATAAACGGATCAGTCGAAGGGCACGAGAAAGACGGGATGAACTCATCAAAGAAATGGAACGCCCAGTGCGAATCCGTGCTGAGTGTCAAACAATTTGTACTCAATTAGAATCGTTAGAACGCCGCCTGAGTAGTGAAAATTCACCGCTTAAAACCGCTCAAACTACCTTCAATGGTTTGCAAACACGTTGGCAAGCAGTCGAAGCGGAAGCTGAAACCGAATTTCAAACTCGTTTTTCTAAAGGGCAACAGGCGATAACAGCGCATTTTGTTCGTCATCAACAAACCCTTGAACGTGAACAGGTTTTAGCACCACTTAGGGCAACTAAACAAGCCTTATGTGAACAAATGGAAGCACTGTTAATAGAGTTGAAAAAACATCAACATATCAGTGGCTCTGATGAACAAACATTTGAACAACGTATCAATGCCTTACAAAACGAATGGACCCAAGCTTCCACATTAGATAATCCAGACGAAGAAAAACAGTGGCAAGCCCGTTTTGAACGAACATATCAATCAGTACAAAAGCGGCTGCAAAAGTTGCAAGCCTATCACAAAATTGTCAATCAACTCGAAGCGGTTTGCGTTAAAGCAGATTCTTTACTTAATGGTCGTCAACCGATTAAACCTGAACAGTTACAAAAATGGCAGGCGCGTTGGGAAAAAGTATCGCAACCCGATAACCATTCACTGTCTATTTTTAGCGAATTAAATACCCGCCTTGAACAATGCCAGACGGCTTTACAAACACGCTTACAAAAGCAAAAAGAACAACGTACACAAATTGTACAAAAATTTAATCCCTTGTTAGAAGAGCTAGAAACCGCATTGGAAGGGGGAGAGTTGAAAACAGCTATCCCTTTGGAACCACAAGTCCGTCAGTTGTTTAAGGACATTCAAGCGTTATCTACTAGTTCCAATAAAACATTGGAAAGGCGTTTACAGGCTTGTAGTGATAAGATTTATAAATTGCGGGGTTGGCAAAGCTGGGGAAGTGAAATTGAGCGGGAACATTTATGTCAACGAGTGGAAGGCTTGCTTGAAACGTCAGCCTCTCTTGAAAAAATCGCAGAACTCACTGAACAAGCTCAAACATTTTGGAAACGGCTTGGCTCAAATGGCTATTCACGAGAACTCTGGGAACGATTTAATCATGCTTGTCAAACGGCTTATCAATATTATCGGGAACATTTATGCGTCCAAATGGAACAGTTGTTAAATGATAGCGAAAACCAGCCAGAAAATGTAGCTCGCCAGATTCGTCAAGCGCAAAGTACCTGGAAAAATCTAGGTTCCAATGGTCATTCACAAGCACTTTGGGAACGTTTTAATAATGCTTGCCAACTGGCTTATGAACCTTGTCGAACGCATTTTAATATCAAGTCCCAGGCGCGTGACAGAAATTTCTTTGAGAAACAATCACTTTGTGATCGTTTGGAGCAGTTTACGAATGAAACCAATTGGGCGGATGCGAATTGGAAAGAAGTTTATCGTTTTGTACGCGACACAGAGAAAAGCTGGCAAAACATTGGTCCAACTGATAGAAAACACAAAAAAGTCGTTCAACGACGTTTTCAAGCGGCTATGCAGGTGATAGAAACCTACTTGAAAGATGAACGTAATCGCAATTGCCAACAGCGCTTACGTATTTTATTCCAAGTTGAAGAAATTGCAAACCATCTTCAAGAAGTTATAGCCGCCCAAGAAGATAGTGTGGCTAAAGGGGATACACAGTCCAAATCGTTTGTTGGTCATAAAATAAATGATGCCATTAAAACTATCAAAAAATGCCAGGAACAATGGCAAGTGACGGTACCTAATAGTCACCGTGTTGAACGTGAATTTTGGAATACATTTCGTTATGCCTGTGATGTGGTTTTTAACTACCGTAAACAGCAACAAGAGGCGCATAAAAAGGAGCTTCAAGTCTATATGCAGGCAAAAATGGCTTTGTGTGAGCAAGTTGAGGCATTAGCGAAAGGTGATGCGATAGAAAATGCCCCTAGTCAATTGAAAGAATTCCAAGATGAATGGAAGAATATTAAAGCCGATTGGCATAAGATGGGTTCTAGTTTACGTAAAAGGGCGAATGCAACTGAAGCGGTGGAAGATCGTTTTAGAAAGGCTTCTCAACAGGTTGAAGAACAATATCAGTTTCTTATGGCGATTAAACGACGTGAACAGCTTGATCGGCTTAAACAAAAAGCTGCTTTTTGCTTTGAACTGGAACTAGCAGAAATGAGTGCTGAAATACTGGCTCAAGAAGACCCAGTGGCGACGCTTCAAGCGGCTTGGGATAAGTTGCCTAAATTACAGGATGTTGATTTAGAAACAGCGATAGAACTGCGTTTTCAACAAGCGTGTACGGCTACCTTAACAGGTACACAAAATGTCAGTGCTGATAGTTTGAAAGAAAAGGAAATCTTGTGTGTTCGTTTGGAAATCTTGGCTGGCATTGATTCTCCACCAGAGGCAACTTCAACTCGGTTAGCCTATCAAGTTACCCGTTTATCGGCGGCGATGAGTGATGGAGAAAGAGAGTCAAAAAATTCTCAAGATGAAGTTGAAAAGATAGAACAGCATTGGTATTTAAGCCATGCCGTGTCTCCTGAGCAAACACGTTCCCTTGAAGAACGTTTTAAGAAGGCTTGTGAAGCTTTTTATTCTTAAAATGGGCAAAACAATATACTCAGCGCGGGCATCAATTTAACTTTTTAAGTGAGTTTTTATGTAGGGTGGGCAAGGTTTTTTTTGCCCATAGCGAATTCTCGTTTGGGCTGGTGGGCTGCAAAAACACGCTGCACACCCTACATAACTGAAGAATTGTAGGATGGATGGGTAGCATGGTGGGTTTATCGTTTTTCAGAGAAATAATTTCATAAGGGCATTCGCGGTGGTCTGCCCCTACGTATAATCATTCTAAGCAACTAGCACATTGATACATCATTTGATTATCCCCATTGGGATAAATGATGCGATAATCCGTCAAACCATCAGCATTAATGTCTTCAATATCAAGGATTTGTAATTTCCTCGCAAAGGGCGGACTGCCCGGCGTGACTAAATAATCAAATAGCCCTTTATACACACCCTTGTCTGTGAATACATACGCTCGCCCATCAAGATACAATACCGTTTGACTTTCATCAGTGCCAGATTGGGCATCGTACAAAGCTTGTGGATTAGCGGCGGCTGGATAGAGTAATTGTTGGCGCACATTGCCAGTAGCCCCTTCAAAGAGTAAAAATACTTCAACTAGGTTACTCAACCAAGATGAATTGGTCCCTCTAATGCCTACAAGCTTATGAGTTGGCATATCCATAGACCATAAATCGGGACGTACCATATAATATTGCCCATTAAGGGTAGGAATTTTCAGGTTGCCACTAGATTGCATACTCATCTGATTCAACCCAAAAATAGCTAAAGCAGCTTGCAAGGCTTGAGGATTTTGCACCACCGGTAAGGTCGTGATTTCTCGTCCCGTATGGGTGATGAAAGTCACTTCTCCCAAGGGAGAAGTGCTGATGCCCATTGGGGTGAGCTGTTTATTTTCAATGGTTTGCTTGCCCCAAATTTGTCGCACTTGTACCGGCAATACCCGATAATGAAAGGGTGTCACATCAAGTACTAGATAACCATTATCTGGATTTTGCCTTAATCCTAAAGCCAGGTTCGTCAATTCAAGTAGCCCATTGATCGCACCGACAATTCCATATTTGCCACTATTGAGTAGGATATCGCGGGTCACATTAATGGCATCTATTTCAAGATAGGGTGTTGAGAAAGTCCCTAAAACCGTATTTAAATCAGTCATATAGGGAATAACGCTATTACTTTCAAACCAGACACCTTGCTTTAAAACAACACCACTGTTGATGTATGCATTTCTACCCATAATCACATTGGTGAGGGTGCTATCGGCTGTTATCTCAACATAGTTGATAATCGGTAAATTCTCAGGGTCTTTTCCCTTAATTTTTCCTTGTACAATTCCCCTTTCAGTGCCGCCTGTTAAGTAAGTATTCGCCAGTAAGGTGACATTTTGCACCTTACCTTCGTTTTCAATTTTTCCGACAAGTTGCCCTCCGATAACTATTCCTAGTGGTGTAATTTTGACATCTTGCAAAGTCTGACCATTATTATCCCATACACAATCAATGATAGTGGAGGATTGGCATTCACCTGTCTCATTTTCAATAATAGTCAAAGTCGCTTCAATAGGTGTTCCTAAAAAGGCATCACCGGTAATATTGGACAGTTTCAGTTGAACCGTTTTATTATCCTCCAGCACATTATCATCTTTTAGGGAAATGCTAAAAGTTCTATCACTGGTATCGCCATTCACCCAAACTAGAATACCTTTAGCAGCAGTATAATCTTCACCCGCCGTTGCCGTTATATCTATCGTTTCATAATCCACCGATACTTGACCAATTTTCCCGCCCTCACGTTGCACCGTAATAGTCGCCATTTTTTCGTCTTCATTGACGGTATAAACGCTTGAAGAAAATTGTAAGGTTGTTACCAGATCATTATCGGTGATAGCAACAATGGCTTCGGTGATATTTCCTAATGTTGCCCCATTGGTTGGATTGGAAAGTTTCATAAAAAAACTTTCATTTTCTTCGACTAAAGCATCGTCATAAATACTGACTTTAATACGTTTACTTTCACTCTCTCCATCAAGCCAACGTAGTGTATCTTGAACAGCGATATAATCTTGGCTTTTTGCTGTGTCATCTTGAGTTGAATAGGTAACTTCGACTAGGCCATCACTTCCGCCAGTGCGAGTAATGGTAACGCTAATACTGCCACCGTTTTCGGGAACCTCATAATAATCGGTGGTAAATTGTAAAGTGCCAGGAAACAAAGGCGGTGCTGCTTCTACTATTGTATCTGCCGTCGTCGGATGCCCCATGCTATCTGTAATGATCACCGTTGCAATTGTGCTGCTCCCTAAAAGGGCATTATTAGTTGGATTGGACAAAATAACGGTAAAATTTTCATCCGTTTCAACTACATTATCAAGTAAAATGGGAACATTGATATTTTTAGAACTCGTTTCATCTGCCCCCCAGTTTAAAACTTGTTGGGTAGTAATATAATCGTGATTTGCAGTCGCACTTCCATCTTGGGTGGTATAGTTGACCGCCACAGCACCATAACTACCTTCAGTACGACTAATCGTTAAATTGACTTGGCTAACATTTTCATTCACTCGATAATGGGGCTGGGTGAATTGCAAGATACCTGGTGATGAAGTGGTATCCGAATTGCCTCGACTATCCCTCATTTGGATACCGCTTATGAGTGAGGCTTCAACATTTAGGGTTATTAGAACCATTGAACTTAATAACAAAAACAGGGAATATTTTCTTAACATATTGATTTTCCTATAAAAGTTTAAACAAAACATGACAGGTTTTTTCGAGCTATAGCCAGGCATTAAAAAAATGCTCTTTCCTTTTTACAGTGCCTTGACCATTTCCAAAGTTAAGCCAGTCACATTGGCTATTTGTTCCACTGTCAAGGTGCCAAGGGCTTTAAGATTGCGAGCGGCTTTCTTCATTCCATTTTCTTCACCCTTTTCTTCACCTTCTTTCAATCCCGCATCCTTGCCTTTTTTGAAAGACAGCTTTTCTACATCTGCTTGATTATACTCATCCTTCATACGAGCGCGTTCTTCAGGTGTGATTTTATCTTTTTCAATCACTGTAAACAGTTCTTGAATTGCGGGATTGGTATAGTTATTCTCATTCACTTTTTCGTCTAAGCTATCATGAATGGCTTCCATCCATTCGCGGCATGGCTCTGGTGTGTCTGCAAAATCATGGGTATACACAAAAATGAGTTGATGTTTATGCTGATAAATATTATCTAGCAATTTACCTGTTACAAAATCCCTCGGTTCAAAATCATGCACCAAAATTCCGCTATCCGGACTGGGCGTGTTTTTACCCGTAAAAAAGACTATCGTTTTGACAGTCATTGGAAAGCTGTAGTTATTAGAACTGATAATGGTTTCTGCCATCGCAGCACATTGATAGTAAACAAAACGCTCGTAAGTATCTGAATAACGGGCATGTTGTACTTCAACAATCACCCGATTCTTGTTATCTTGAGCAAATAAATCAAATTTGGTAGCGACATTACCGACTGACGGGATAAAAGTTTTGTCATGTTCTACTTTATCAATTTCCAATTGGATACCCAAAAAATCTGATGCTATCGCAGTGAAAAGGGCAGGGTGACTAAAAGCCTTTTTGAAAATGACATCGTAACGTAAAGGGGCGACTTGTTTCATTGTGTTAATCTCTCTTGTTTGAAGATTGGCTTGTGGTAAGCAGTGGTGGGTTGAGCTTAGCTGACAAAAGCGTCGCAATATGAAGTATTGTTGGTAGTGAACCGTTTTTGACAAACTATTGAATTTTCATGATTATTTTACCATAAATAATCTTTGATTATGTGAGCCATTTTCCACGAATTTTGATATTCCAAAAAAATAGGTGTTTTTGCATTTTTTATTTATTTGAATTTAAATTATAATCAACTAAAGATTAAGATAGGTTATTCTAAATCATTTCTTGATAGTGGTAATAGTAGTATAAACCTGACAGGTTTTTGAAACTTCGTTCTTCGCTGTGCGAGATCAACCTGTTATGTTTTTTCAATTAATAATAATTTTTTGAGTGACGAGGAATTTTAATTTTAAAAATGAATAAACAAAATATTTCTATTCATGGTGAATGGTCATCACGTTTGGCGTTTATTCTTGCGGCTACCGGTTCTGCTGTTGGTTTGGGTAATATTTGGAAGTTTCCTTATATGACAGGGGAATATGGTGGGGGCGCGTTTGTCATTGTTTATTTGGTATGCGTGGCTTTGATGGGATTGCCGGTGATGATGGCGGAGGTGATGTTAGGAAAACGGGGACGTAGGAGTCCCGTTAATAGTATGCGAATACTAGCCCAAGAAGGGGGTTATTCACAATGGTGGCGTGTGTTGGGATGGACTGGTGTGATTGCCGGTTTTTTGATTCTCTCTTATTATAGTGTGATTGCCGGTTGGGCATTGGCTTATGTTCCAAAGGTGGCAATGGGTACGTTTACTGCTATTAATAGTATGCCCCAAAATGAAGTCGCCGGCTTTGTGGGATCGATATTTAATGAATTAGTGAGCAATCCTATACAGTTATTAGCCTGGCATACGATTTTTATGAGCGTCACGATGATAATGGTGGCTGGCGGTGTGCAGGGGGGCTTGGAACGGGCGGTGCGTTTTATGATGCCTGCTTTGTTTATCGTGTTGCTGGTACTAGTGGGTTATGCCATGAGTACGCCTGAATTTATGATGGGCGTATATTTTATGTTTGATGTAGATTTTAAAAGTTTTCTATATCCTAATTGTACTGAAGCCAGTTGTGAGTTGAGTGGCGAGGGTATGTTGGCGGCGATGGGGCAGGCTTTTTTTAGTTTGAGTTTGGGCATGGGTGCTATTATGGTTTATGGGGCTTATTTACCTAAACATGCTTCTATTGCTTCAACGACTAGCGTGGTTGTCATCGCTGATACTTCGGTGGCTATTTTAGCGGGATTGATTATTTTTCCTATTGTGTTCAGTAATGGTTTGGCGCCAGGTCAGGGACCTGGATTGGTATTTAATACTTTACCTATTGCGTTTGGGCAAATGCCTTATGGTAGTTTTTTTGGTACTTTATTTTTTGTATTATTAGTACTTGCCGCGTGGAGTTCTTCTATTTCATTGATTGAGCCAGCGGTTGCCTGGTTAGTTGAAACGGGTAAATTTACTCGTATCAGTGCGAGTATTTGGAGTGGAATAGCGGTTTGGTTAGTTGGATTGTTAACTCTTTTTTCCTTTAATATTTGGAGTCATGTCAAACCATTATTCATGTTTTCGGCTTTTGAAGATAAAACCTTTTTTGATTTGATTGATTATATGACGGCTAATGTTATGTTGCCATTGGGTGGATTGTTCATTGCTATCTTTGTGGCATGGTTTATGAAAACTCAGATTGTCACAGAGGAATTAGATTCATCCCCTGAACATGGGGGCTTTTTGATTTGGCGTTTTTTGCTACGTTATGTTACACCGTTAGGTGTGGGATTAGTGTTTTTAAATGCAATTGGGGTATTTTCGTGACTCGTATTCATAAAATGGCTTTAGTTCATTATACCGTCCATGACATGTTTGCGTTAGTTAGTAATATTAGTGACTATCCTAAGTTTTTACCTTGGTGCAAATCAGTTATAGTGCATTCGCAGACGGAATCGGAGGTGGTTGCAACGATTAAGATGGGCGGTGCGGGGCTAAGACATGCTTTTACAACGACTAATGTGATGAAACCGGATCGGGCAATTGAGATGCGTATGCTCAAGGGACCTTTTAGCCATTTGCAAGGACATTGGGATTTTCGTCCCCTTGGCAAAGAGGGCTGCAAAATTTCTTTAAATTTGGAGTTTGAAATTTCTAATCGGCTGCTTAGTATGAGTTTGGGACCTGTCTTTACTAAAATTTCCAATACTTTAGTTGATGCGTTTGTTAAAAGGGCACATGAGTTATATGGAAAAGTATGATACTATTTCAGTTGAAGTGGCTTTTGCTAAACCGGATAAGCAAGTGATTCTTCCTTTGGTGGTGCCGGTGGCTACAACCGTAGAACAGGCAATTGAGAAATCGGGTATTTTAAAGCAATTTGAAGAAATTGATTTGAGCAAAAATTGGGTGGGCATTTTTAGTCAGCCCTGCGCTTTAAGTACAGCACTACGTGAGGGTGATCGGGTTGAAATTTATCGCCCGCTAATTGTTGATCCTAAAGAAAGTCGTAGGCGGTGGGTTAATGGTTAATGGGGAATAGAATGAGAAATCCGATTTTTTCCAAAAATCGGATTTCTTTTCACAATTAACAATTATTATAAAATCGGCTCCTGATCAAATTCTTCTGGTACGAATACCGGTTTAGATTGCCGTTTGCTTATTTTAATATCACCCGTTACTTTTGTAAGGTGTTGATTTTTATCGAAAAATAGCGAAATCCTGCGTTGTTTCCGTTTTTGACTTCCAGGTTGGAAGCTATACAGGTAATCCCAACGTTCTTGATGAAAAACATCTGTCAGTAGGGGGGTACCCATAATAAAACGTACCTTTTTGGCTGGCATCTTCAATGCAAGTTGATCTAACATTTCTTGAGTGATTTGATTTCCTTGTTGAACATCTACTTTATAGATGGCACAACCGGATAATAAAGTGACGCTACCCAAAATAATGATAAGAAATTTTGACTTCATGAATATAATCCCAATGTGAAGTGGTTTTTAAGTGGTGTATTTTAATACATTTAAAGTTAAGTGACAACTTTATTGATGGAGCAAGTTAACGGCTACCAAAAAATGGGACAAAGTTAAACTTTCGTGAGATTTGTTGTCCCAGAAATCAGCAGACTTGAAAATGAAACCAAATGACATTATAATTAGAAGTTGAGTCACTCTTGGCTTAATAACGAGAAAAGTTTTCTCGTACCTGGTATTGAGAAATGAGGCTTGTTAAATGAGTCTTCAAGCCTCGGTTTGGAGGTGAATTTGACCCAAAAGGGACTGCCTTCATTTCGTACAGTACGTGGTTGCATGAAACCGCTTTGCGGGATTGAATGCCAACGGTTGGGACTGCTCAACCAGGATTCCAGTTGCAATCCTTCCGGATTATCAACGGAGAACGAATTACCTAAAAATGTTCAACTTTGTCTAAGTTTTTAGGAACAGATAAGTATAATGATTGAAGTTATTCTACTCAAATATGGTACGATGTTTAAACGTGTTTTCAGTCAAGTTAATGTCTTTAATCAGTTTGCTAAAGACATCTTAGGCGTTGATCTGAACATTACCAAAGTGCATACTGAATATGAATACCCTGAACCGATGTCTGGTCTTTCTCTCTCCACGCAAGGTCAATGAACAGACACCGTCTGCGATACGCAAATGGCTTGACTTTATCGCCGATTCGCTGGGGCTGACCACCGCGAATACCCTGTGTCCACCCTCTAAGTAAGGATTCCAAATGGAAAGTCAAAACCTTAAAAAATTGGGTTTAAAAGCCACTTTACCCCGGCTACGAATACTCCAGTTGCTAGAAAATAGCCCGCATCGCCATAAGAGTGCTGAAGATGTTTATAAAGCCTTACTTGAAGTGGGGGAAGATGTGGGTTTGGCAACGGTTTATCGCGTATTGACGCAATTTGAGGGGGCTGGTTTAGTCATTCGTCACCATTTTGAAAATGGTATATCTGTATTTGAATTAGATGAAGGACATCATCATGATCATTTATTATGTGTCAAATGCGGATCAATTATCGAATTTTTTGATGAAGCTATTGAGCAACGGCAACGTGCCATTGCCCAACAACATCACTTTGATATGACCGATCATTGTTTACATATCTATGGCATTTGCCCTAACTGTCAGAAAGAAGAACTTTAAAAATAGGATTATTAATTATGAATGAATGGTTAATACAAAATGAAATGACTATTCGCCTCAGTAGTTTTTTCGGGATATTAGTACTGATGGCAACTTGGGAAATATTTTTTCCGCGCCGCGCGTTAACGGCTTCTAAAACGGTACGCTGGTTCAATAACCTGGGTATTGTTTTTGTGAATAATCTTTTGCTGCGTTGGCTATTTCCCATAGCCGCTATTGGTTTTGCCGCAGTGGCAGAACAAGCACATTGGGGAGTGTTAAATAATGTTGAGTTGCCAGGATGGTTAAGTGTTTTTATTGCTATTGTGCTATTGGACGGTATCATTTACCTACAACATGTGATGTTCCACGCGCTTCCTATATTGTGGCGTTTGCACCGTATGCACCATGCTGATCTCGATCTTGATGTGACTAGCGGTCCCCGTTTTCATCCGCTTGAGATGATATTATCTCTGTTGATTAAATTGGCTGCTATTATGGTAGTGGGTCCCCCGGTGGTAGCTGTATTGCTTTTTGAAGTTATATTGAATGTGATGGCAATGTTTAATCACAGCAATATCGCATTACCAGGAATAATTGATCGAGGATTACGTTGGTTAATCGTGACACCGGACATGCACCGTGTTCATCATTCGACTGTCAATCGCGAAACGAATAGTAATTTTGGTTTTAATTTGTCAATATGGGATCGGCTATTTGGTACTTATTTGGCGCAACCGGCTTTGGGACATCAAGCTATGCAAATTGGACTTAATCAATTTCGTGAACCTAAGTATTTGACATTGCATTGGTTATTGGTATTGCCTTTTCTAAGTCGTCAAAAAACGGATAGTGATTAATGAGAGATTCTGAAGGGCAGACACGCAGGTCTGCCCCTACGATATCCCTTATATTTCATGGCTTTCGGTGCGAACATAAGTGTTCGCCCTGAGTACAAACATTAATCATTAACCATTAACCGTTAACCATTAACGTATAACCAAAATTTTGTTTAAAGCGTTGTTTAAATTCCTCAATCGTCACGCGATGATTTTGGGTGCCATGATGTTCGATTTTAATAGCACCCATCAATGATGCAATACGCCCCGTCGTTTCCCAATCAATCTCTTTCATCAAGCCATATAAAAGCCCTGCACGAAAAGCATCTCCACAACCTGTTGGATCATTAACGGCTTTCGCTTTAGCACTGGGAATGTTGTAAAACGTGCCCTGGGTGTAAATAATGGCACCTTCTGCCCCTTTAGTGATAATCAAGGCTTTTACACGATTCGCCATTTGTTGTGGTGATAAACCGGTGCGGTCCCGCATTAGTTGCCATTCATAATCGTTGACGATAACCCAGGTAGCTTGTTCAACGAATTGCAACAAGTTATTACCGTCAAACATTGGTATACCTTGCCCTGGATCAAAAATAAAAGGAATACCCGCTGCGACAAATTGTCTGGCATGTTCAACCATCCCTTTACGCCCATCCGGAGATACGATACCAATAGTGGCATCTTTAGCCTGAGATACTTTATTTTGATGGGAATAATTCATTGCCCCAGGATGAAAAGCTGTAATTTGGTTATCATCCATGTCGGTGGTAATGAAAGCTTGGGCTGTATAACAGTGAGCAATTGTCGTAACGTGTGTACGAGCTATCCCACAATTATCCATCCACTCAGCATAAGGCGCAAAATCTGTTCCCACAGCACCCATAGGCACTGCATCTCCACCTAGCATATTGAGATTATAGGCAATATTGCCTGCACAACCACCAAATTCACGACGTAAATCCGGTACGAGAAAAGATACATTTATAATATGCACCTGTTCCGGTAAAATATGATTTTTAAATTTGTCGTTAAATACCATAATGGTATCAAACGCAAATGATCCACAAATTAAAGCTGACATTCTTTATTTATTTTGAAAAAGTTGGGAAAAATTGGATTTTTATTTTAGAACATTTTAGATATTATACTATTTATTATCACAAATTGAACTTTTTTAATCCGCAATGGTGGGTATTAAAACCTTGAAAGCAGTATAATCATTTTTTAAATCCTGGTATTTTGTACAGGATAATTTTTATAAGTTATTGATTTAATTCACTTTTCAGGGTTAGAATCAGAATTTAAGAATTTTAAAATTATGACTATTCTGATTCAGGCAATTAAAAAAGTTTTGTACTAAAGAATATAATCATTTTTTGAATTATTTTTTATGAACATCTATAATATGATGGTTAGTCTGATTATTAGGTGGATTAGCTAAACAAAATTCGCCGCTTCAAAAACTTTTTTCAAAAAAAGCTTGACAAATATAAGAATACGCTGTACAATGTGCTTAATTCTTATACAAAGGAGGGGCTATAGCTCAGCTGGGAGAGCGCTTGCATGGCATGCAAGAGGTCGGCGGTTCGATCCCGCCTAGCTCCACCAGATAAATTTTGTCCCCATCGTCTAGACGGCCTAGGACACCGCCCTTTCACGGCGACAACAGGGGTTCGAATCCCCTTGGGGACGCCATTTTTTTCCTGCCTCCAAGTATTTTCCATTTTTTAGTCAATGATTAATCATTTAACTGATTAATCATTAATGGTTGATAAACCTATCCCATTATTTGTTTATTTTGAGCTAGTTCAAATCATATTTTTATCTTTATTCCCAATTCCCAAAGTACTTCGTTTTCCAATTCCCAATTCCCAATTCCCACTACTAAGGACACCTCATATGTGTGGTATTATCGGTGCCATAGCAGAGCGTGATGTCATACCAATATTAATTGAAGGGCTAAAACGTCTTGAATATCGGGGCTATGATTCTGCTGGGTTAGCTATTATTGACTATCAATCGGGTGGACTGCAAAGCCAACATGTGACTGGTAAAGTGCGTTTTTTAGAAGAACAAGTTAAAGATACCTTTTTATCTTCACCTACAGGTATTGCCCATACGCGCTGGGCGACACATGGTAAACCGAGTAATGAAAATGCTCACCCGCAAATTTCCAGGGATACCATTGCTGTCGTACATAATGGCATTATTGAAAATTATTTAAAATTACGTTCACAGTTAGAACAAAGGGGCTATGAATTTAATTCGGAAACCGATACTGAAGCTATCGCCCATTTGATCCATTACCATCTCCAACAAGGCAAAAATTTACTTGCCGCTCTGTCAACAACCCTACAAGCACTTGAAGGCACATACGCCCTAGCTGTTATTAGTCCCCAAAACCCTGGTAGTTTATTAGCCGCACGGCGCGGTAGTCCGTTAGTGGTTGGCGTTGGTATTGGTGAACATTTTATCGCCTCCGATGTAGCCGCTTTAATTCCAGTCACACAGCGGGTGATTTTTTTAGAAGATGACGATATTATTGAACTTCAGCGCAATTCTTTTAGAATAACCGATTTTTCAGGTCATCAGATTCAACGTCCAGTGCATACCAGTTTATTACAGGCAGATGCCGTTGAGCGTGGTGAATACCGTCACTATATGCACAAGGAAATCTTTGAACAACCGAAAGCGATTAGTAATACATTAGAAAATCGGGTGCATGATGGGCGGGTATTGGAAGCCGCATTTGGTCCTAAAGCGCAGCAATTATTTGAAAATGTAGAAGCTGTGCAAATTATTGCTTGTGGTACCAGTTACCATGCTGGATTAGTGGCTCGTTATTGGATTGAAACTTTGGCGCGTGTACCTTGTGTCGTTGAAATCGCGAGTGAATTTCGTTATCGGCAACCCTTGCCTAATCCTCGTGCGTTAATTGTCACCCTGTCCCAATCCGGCGAAACGGCTGATACTCTGGCAGCGATGCATGAAGCTAAACGCTTAGGTTTTGGACCCAGTCTTGCTATTTGTAATGTGCCAGAGAGTTCATTAGTACGGGCATCTGATATGGTCTTGATGACTCATGCTGGACCGGAAATTGGTGTGGCTTCGACTAAAGCATTTACTACCCAATTATTATCATTGTTAATGCTAACGGTGATATTAGGTCGTCGTCATGGCATGAAACCCCAGGTTGAAGAAAAAATAGTGAAGGCGATGGGTTCTTTATCCCAGCAAATTAAGAACATACTTAAACTAAATGATCAAATTGAACAATTAGCTGAACACTTTGCAGATAAGCAACATGCTTTATTTTTAGGTCGAGGTATACATTATCCTATTGCGATGGAAGGTGCGCTGAAACTGAAAGAAATTTCCTATATTCATGCTGAATCTTATCCGGCGGGTGAACTTAAACATGGTCCGCTTGCTTTAGTGGATGCAGAAATGCCAGTGATTGCGGTGGCACCGAATGATGCTTTACAGGAAAAACTGAAATCGAATTTGCAAGAAGTCCATGCTCGGGGGGGACAATTATATATTTTTGCCAATCATCGCGCTATTATGCAACCCTCTGATTATATTAAAGTTATTGAATTAGGGGAAGTAGATGAAATTATTTCGCCTATTGTTTATAGCATTCCTTTACAATTGTTGGCATATCATGTTGCGCTAATTAAGGGTACGGATGTTGATCAACCTAGAAATTTGGCTAAGTCGGTGACGGTGGAATGAGGTTTAAGGCGTCCTAAATAAACGAATTATATCTCCCCACCCCTCAACTGTTAATGTTACTTCAATTGCCCTCAATTTTGAGATAGATGGAACATTTTCAGCTTGGCTAGGTATAAAATTTAACGGGGGCCATTGCTCATGCCATTTTAACAGTTCATCTAAATAACGTAGTTTGAACGCATTGACATTGTTTAATAAATCCATTTTAATGGGGCTGGTATCTTGAGCACGATCAAGCACCCACCAGTAAGAACGATATAAAATTTTATCTTCGAGAAAGTAAGCCACTCGTTGTAATGAGCTTCGTTTTTGTCGAGCGGGGTTGCGCCAGCCTGCGCGAGTTAATTCTAAATTTGAATTTTTCCCTTGTAGAATGGCTTGTCTATCACCATATTGATCACGAATAGCTCGTTCTACAAGTTGTTCAATATCGCGCCCTAACCAAAGAAAGGTTATTTGTAATTGCGCCAATTGTGCCGCATGTTGTTCAGTTTGTTGGCGTGCAGTGAGTATTGTGTTTAAGCCGGCATAAGCCATAATTGCAATAATCGCAAAAATAGCCAATGCAACTAATAGTTCAAGTAAAGTAAAAGCTTGTAAGGTTTTGGGCTTCATGCCCTGTTTTTTCATGACTTTAAGGAGCCAATATGGCAACAGTTAATTTAAAAGAAGCAGATTTTGAAGAAACAATCAATAATAATGATATCGTAATAGTTGATTTTTGGGCACCTTGGTGTGGTCCTTGTCGAAGTTTCGCGCCCATTTTTGAAAGTACCTCCGAAAAATATCCGGATATTGTGTTTGCTAAAGTGAATACTGATGAGGAACGGGGGTTAGCGGGCAATTTTCAAATTCGTTCCATTCCGACGCTGATGATTTTTAGGGAAAAAATCATCGTTTTTTCACAACCAGGAAGCTTACCTGGTTCTACTTTTGAAGAAGTGATTGGCAAAGTCAAGGATTTGGATATGGACGTGGTGCGGAAAGAAATGTCTAAACCCAATGATGCGGCAAATAGTTAATTATTGCTTGATGTTCTCGTTTTTAAAATCGAAAGGTTTAAAGAAATACGATTTTTTGAAAAAATCGTATTTCTAGTTTGGTGAAGTATTCCCCATTAAGCATTACTTATATAAGCAAACTTAAAAAAGTAAAACACTATGTCATACAGCGACTTTAAAACCGTTTTAGAAGTCACCAACAAATTTGATATTGAGGTGATGGATAAAACTTTCATTGATACCTTGGAAATAGAAATACCAGGGTTATATTTTACAGATATTACAAAAAAACTAATGGATAGTATGAGTTTCATCAATGAAGTGACTGTTTGTGAAAATATTATCAGGCCTATTCTTAATTTAGTGGGAGAAAAATACAATGCACTTTATATATGGTCGCATGTCCCCTACAATGTGGCTCCCAATGAAGGCTTAAAAGGGGAACCTGATTATTTAGTCGCACAAAGAACAAAACAAGGCGGTATGTTAATACCACCCATCTGCATTATGGAAGCAAAACAAGAAAAATTTGAAGAAGGCTGGGCACAGACTTTAGCTGAAATGACTGCAACATTTAAACAGGGTGTAAACATAAGCTATGGCGTTGTGACCACGGGAAAAGCCTGGGAATTCGGTCGATTGGAAAATAACGTTTTTACTAAAGACCCTAACCAGATATCCGCTACAATGGATTTACAAAAAGTGTTTGATGTATTGAACTGGTTATTTAGCATGGGAAACGCTAATCTTATTAAGACATGATAAAAAAGCTAACAATCGAATAAACCTGGAATAAATTGATGATCTAAAAGAAATCCGATTTTTTGAAAAAATCGGATTTCTAATTTTAGCCAATCTTCACAAACGGTGAAAATGGTGTGCAAGAAATATTATTTCTGTTATGGTGAAGTTTCCCCCATTAACAATTAACCACTAACCACTAAATCAAAATCAATCTTCTTATCTTCCAAATCTACCCGCATGACTTTGACGCGCACCCGATCTGACAATCGGTAAACTGTACCACTCCTTTCACCTGATAAACGATGTCCAATGGGATCGAAATGGTAATAGTCATCTTTCAGTGATGAAACATGGACTAAGCCATCAACATAAATATCTTCCAATTCGACAAATATCCCAAAAGCAGTCACGCCGGTAATCAATCCTTCAAATTCTAGCCCGATTTTATCTTGCATATATTCACACTTGAGCCAACTGATAGCATCACGAGTCGCTTCATCAGCGCGGCGTTCTGCCATTGAACATTGCTCTGCTAAAAGTTCCATCTCATTGTTTGTATAGGAAAAATCTTCAATCGGTTGTTCCCGTAAACAGTGACGAATAGCACGATGGACTAATAAATCCGGATAGCGACGTATCGGGGAAGTAAAATGGCTATAAGCTGAATAAGCTAAGCCAAAATGACCCTGGTTCTTAAAATGATAAACCGCTAATTGTAAACTACGCAATAATACGGTTTGAATCATGCGTAAATCTGGACGACCCTGGATTTTTTCTAATAAGCGGGCGTAGTGATGAGCTTGTGGCTGCTCTTTGCCCCATAATTTTAAACCAAGCTCTTTTAAAAAACTTTGTAAAGCTTCCAACTTTTCGGATGTGGGTCCTTCATGGATGCGATATAAAAAGGGCATTTCCCGTGCTGCTAACCATTCTGAGGTGGCAACATTCGCCGCTAACATCATTTCTTCAATCAATTTATGTGCATCATTGCGAATCAAAGGCACAATCTGCTCAATTTTTTGCTGCTGATTAAAAATAATGCGGGGTTCAACTGTATCAAAATCAATCGCGCCCCGTTTTTTACGACGCTTGAGGAGCGACTGGTATAACTGATGTAAGTTATGAATGTGTGGTAAAAGGTGCGGGTATTGAAAATTTTGCTCATTACCCTCTAACACTTCCGCGACTTCAGTATAAGTCAAACGCGCTGCTGAACGTATCACCGCTTCAAAAAAACGAGTACGCCGAGTGCGTCCATAAAAATCAATCGCCATTTCGCAAACAATACATAAACGATCAACTTGGGGTTTAAGCGAACATAACTTATTAGATAAAATTTCAGGTAACATCGGCACTACCCGATTGGGAAAATACACGGAGTTACCCCGTTCTTGCGCCTCCAAATCAATTGCCGTGCCGACTTCCACATAAGTTGACACATCCGCAATCGCTACTCGCAGTAGCCAGCCCTTACCACGCGGTTGACAATGCACTGCATCATCAAAATCAAAAGAATCTTCGCCATCAATAGTCACAAAAGGAATATCGCGCATATCTTCACGCGCCGCTATATATTCTTTAGGAATTTCTTGCGTAAATTCAGTGGCTTCCTGTTGTACTTCCTTGGACCATTTATGGGGTAATTCATGAGCGCGAATGGCAATATCAATTTCCATACCGGGCGCACGGTGTTCCCCTATGATTTCGATGACTTCGCCAAAGGGCGGATTATATTTAGTCGGGGGCGATAATAATCGCACCACCACAATTTGACCATGTTTAGCCCTACCCCGTTTTTTTCCCCCTTCAATCAATATATTGTGAGTGAGACGACGATTATCAGGCTTGATAAACGCCACATTTTGTCCCCGTTTATGACAAAAACGCCCAACGATTTCTTCAGTACTATGTTCCAGTACTTCAACTAATGCCCCTTCACGACGACCCTTATTATCAATACCAATGATATTGAATAAAGCACGATCACCGTGCATTAATTGCCGCATTTCTTTATGGGATATAAATAAATCCCCTCCTCCTTCATCTGGTACTAAAAAACCGTACCCATCCGGATGTCCAATCACACGTCCGCGTACTAAATCCATTTTTTTCGCGACACCATAACCTTTACGGCGATTGCGAATTAATTGCCCATCGCGTTCCATCGCTTTTAAACGACGACTCAAGGCATTTAATTCATCTTTCTTAGTTAAATTAAGCTGTTGAGCAATTTTAGGCAAAGTCATCGGTTTACCCACATCAGCCAATTGCTGCATAATAAATTCACGGCTAGGAATGGGGTTTTTATATTTTCGTGCTTCGCGTTTAGCGAAGGGATCTTTTTTTGGAAAAGATTTTTTTTTCGGGCGTACTATTGACATTTCTTTTTTATTCGTGTAATATGTATAAACATAACGCCGAGGTGGCGGAATTGGTAGACGCGCTAGCTTCAGGTGCTAGTGGGGGCAACCCCGTGAAGGTTCAAGTCCTTTCCTCGGCATAAATTCTTGATTTTAAATCACTTTTTTCATTCTTCACATCCAAAGATGCTTCATTGGTAAAATCCTTTCATCAGTCAATCCTTTATTATATACAATCCTTGTAGTTATTATTAAAAGTAGCAGGATTTTTCCCAGCATTATTCTAATGCGGATTTAACTAACTACATCAAGTAGGCTCAGTATAAATATAAGGTAAATATTATGAACTTTGATGAACTTTCTAAAGAACATCAGATTATGGTAACCATGCGAAAGGTTTTAAGCAATATTGTCAGAGAAGTAACCCCTAAACCAGGGAAAGAACATCCCTTATCTGAACAAACTATCCAAGACATTCGTATGTGTTTTGGGCTGATTACGGCGCGTGAACGTGAATTAGCAGAAGAACAAGGCATTGTCAACCTTGAGCGCCCCCATTATGTGGATAAAAAAAAGTGCCATTAATAATTGTCTAAAGGTTTAAAAAAATCCGATTTTTTGAAAAATCGGATTTTTAGCTTTAATTAAACCAAGGCGAACACGCAGGTTCGCCCTACAAGCCAGGCGTAAAAATTTTTCTAACTAAACTCTTCAACCAACGTAAGGGCATCGTCAAATGCCAGGAATGGCTATTATATATCATTGATAATTCAGCCTTTTTTTCTGCAAGCTGAGTTTCAAGCTCACTGATTTTGCGATAGGCTTGTTCTAATACTTTCGTTTGCTGTGAATTTCCAAATAATCGCCAAGTTTGCAATTCTGCACCGTTTAAAATATAATAAGCTTCCGTTGCCATCACCTGCGCAGGTAAAGTATAAGTGCGATAAGCATTTAAGCCTTGTATCTGATAATCATATTTCTGAATTTCTAATTGGGAAATAAAACAAGCCATTGCCCTTTGTTTGCGCGTCAAAACTTTTGAAATATCCAATAACCTATTCGGATGCAAAGGCACTCCAATTTCATACATTGCCAAACTCACTGATTCAGCACAACGGCGCACCACTTCCACCGCACTCATTGCTAACGCATTATGATCCGGATGAATTTCAGCCGGTGATGGCGCATAAACTTTGGTAATTTGTTTTTCTTTGATATATTCCAATAATCGTTGAATGAGTACCTCATTGCACTCCAAAGTTCTATCAGTTATAGCCCAAAATATCGGATCACCATAACCTAAAATTTTGGCAGCCTGACGGCTTTCTTGTTGACGTTTTTTTATATATTTAAATAAACTCTCTGCATCGGGATGCACGGTGGCAGCACTTCCATCTGTGACAATTATCACGCTGACAGAATGCCCTTGCGCGATATGCTGCATGATAGCCCCAGCACAACCAAATACTTCATCATCAGGATGAGGTGCCAAGACTAAAATATTGCCAGGGGGCAATACCGTGGTAGCCGTATAAGGGATAAATGAAGCTTCCATTTTAACTCATTTTAACTTATTCACTTTCAAACGGTTTCCCATTGCCAAATCCGCGGCGGCACCCAAAATTGATGACGGGAACCCATTCTGACAAAATGCCTAGCGGGAGGAAGCTGGGACCAAATTGAAGTCGGAAACATTGCCTGCTCCCCTTGCCCAAAATAACCGGCAGCAGGAAAAAAATAAGGAACTAAACTCCACTCCAGTAACCAATCATTTTTCCAGGCAGGTGGTACGGGAAAACAGGGCGGCGTTTCTAAAATACCTAAATCCTCAATCTGGGGTTGCCAGGGTACGATAGTTTCGTTTTGGTAAAGTTGTTTAATCCACTTGTAAAATGGCTGATGTTGATAATATTTTTCCATAAATTTGTTATGGGAATTTGCCATTTCAGCCCATTTCCAAGCGGTTTTTTCAGGGGCGCAGCCACCAAAAGCGTGAATGGCTACCGTGTTGGGCAGATAAAATAATTGATAATTTGCCTGGCGTAGTCGCAAAAACAAATCCGTATCTTCGTAGTATAAAAAAAATTGGGGATCAAATAATCCGCCAACTTTTTCAATCGCTTCATGTCGTAATAAGACATGCCCTCCAGATAAATTTAATTGACGCAAAGGGCTAGTTGATTGCCAATAATGTAAGGCACGATTTCGATATTTTAGACTACTGAACCAGGTTAATTTTCCGCCTAGCTCACCCCGGGGTTTGTTTAAAAACATTTGCCAGGGCGTGGGTGGCAAACTGGGGGGTAAAAAAAATTGATGCGCCGCATCCCAATAAATACGGGGTCCAACAGCTCCAACTCGTTGATTATATTGTAAAAAATTTCGCAGAACTGTCAAGGCACCTGATTCCAAATAAGCATCCGGATTGAGTAGAAAAATCCATTCGCCCTTCGCCTGTTGATAAGCTTGATTACACGCCTCACCAAAACCGACATTTTTGTCATTGATAATCAGGTGGCTAATATCCCCCAAGGTATCTTTGAGTTTTTTAACTTCTACTTCTGATTCACTGTTATCAACAATCCAGATTTCTATTTCTTCTTGCTGGTTAGGTGGCAGCAAGGATTGCACCGCACGAATAGCGGAATCTGCTAAAAAATAATTAACAATGATAGCTGAAATCATAGATTTTATTAAGGTTGCACTGCACTTTTTTTGGTTGCGGAAAATGTTTAATTTGTTTTATTATACAAAAAACTGTAGTAGTCAAAATGATTCTTAACTCATAAAGAAATTCGAGTTTTTCAAAAATCGGATTTTTTATCATGTTCAATTAGACAGACAAAAACAGCATTTTGTCCTAACCTTTAACTTTATTTAATTTTCAACAGGAGATTTGGGTACATTCCCAGTAATTTAATTATGTTATTTCATTCAATTGGTTTTCTTTTGGTTTTTTTGCCCCTGTTCTTAATAACAATGCAGCTTGTTCCGAAAGGAATGCCAAAAGCTATTTGTCTATTACTTTTTTCTTATTTATTTTATTCAGGTGCCGAACCCTCTTTTGTACTCATTTTATTGCTTTCGTCGATAGTTGACTATTCAGCAGCACTTCTTTTGCATGATTCTTCTAAGATAGTTATAAAACGCCTTTATCTAACTCTAAGTGTGACAGTCAATCTTGGCATTTTAATATTTTTCAAATATGGTGCTATGCTACTTCCAAGCGTCGCACCAGCGGGAGAACTGTTGGGACTTCCCATTCCAAATGAGGATTTTTACAAAGGTTTTATTCTACCTGCGGGTATTAGTTTTTATACCTTTCAATCAATGTCTTACACAATTGATGTCTATCGAGGGATAATTAAACCTGAAAAAAATTTAGTCGGATTTTTTAACTATGTTGCCTATTTACCGCAACTGATTGCCGGTCCCATTGAACGCTTTGGAAATCTCTCTCCACAAATTAATACTATGGTTCATGGTAAAACAGATAAACTATGGGCGGCAGGTATTGATCGAATAGCATTGGGGATTGCCCAAAAGTTACTTATCGCTGATAGTTGTGGATATATTGTAAACCATTTGGTATTAGCGGAAGGGCCCTATTCATTTTTTTCAGCTTGGGCTATTGCAGTCGGTTTTGGAATGCAAATTTATTATGATTTTGCAGCCTATACGCATATAGCAATAGGTATTTCACTCTTATTCGGGATTCGTTTGACTGAAAATTTTCTTTCTCCTTATCAATCTAGAAATATTCAAGAATTTTGGAGGCGTTGGCATATTACACTTTCCAACTGGTTTCGAGATTACCTTTACATTTCTTTAGGAGGCTCACGTAAAGGATGGTTTCGTACCATCCTAAATGTTATATTGACCTTTGTTTTGTGTGGACTTTGGCATGGTGCAGGCTGGAATTACATAGCTTGGGGACTGATGCATGGAATACTGCTTGGGGCTTATCACGTCATGAAAAAGGTAATGAGTGTACCCATTTTACCCCCATTTTTAGCGGTTGCTTTGACCTTTGTTACTATACACCTGATTTGGGTGCCATTTCGGGTTGCTGATCCCTTGATAATTGGCAGAATCTGGCAAGGTATGTTTGGGCTAGAAGGCTTTAATCTGGGCTTGGTTTCGTTGCCGGATATTTTGTTTATCAGCATTGTGACAGCACTCACTTTGTGGCTACCCAATGCGTCTCAGCGATGGCCAGGGCGTTCTGGTTGGGTGGAATCGGTCGGATTGATGGGAATTGCGTTATTTGCCATCTTCAATACCCCAGAGATTACTCAATTCATTTATTTTCAATTTTAAAAGGAGGCGATTGAAACATGAATTCTTATCCAGAAATAAGCCGCTCTCATAGAGAGCCGCATACAAATAAACGCCGATTGCTCGGCGCAGCCGTGCTTGTGCTTGTGCTTGTCATCTTTGAATTAAGCGTTGGAATTAATTTACAAAAACAACACGTTAGCAAATTAGCTGAGAACACCACTCGTTGGGCATTAACGCTTTATAACGCTCCTAGTGGCACATTGTCTGTGCCACCCAAGGCTAAAAATACCAAGCGGTTTTTATACGTTTCCAATTCGCACGCTAGAACGGGTGGGTTTGTGGCGACACACTTGCAAAAATTGCTTGATAAAGTGGCACCCAAGCAATTTGAAATCCTAGATGTCGCGGATGCTGGGATTTTTGCGCCTGACATGTTACAGAGAGTTTTGGCGAGCTTCGACTACGATTTGGATGGAATTATTGTAGCTGTCGCCTATATTTCATTTTCTGATCGTATGAAGTTGTCGCTACAAGCTCATAGTGTTCGTTCTTTTTTCAAATCAGAAATATTTTCTAAGTTGAGCTTAGGATTTTGGTTACGAAATTATGATATTGGACTCTATGCAAACACTTTGGTACCCCGATTTTCAAAACTATATCGTTATAGGAGTCAAGTCAGAAATACTTGGGAAAAGCCTTTGAGCAACCTGCTGAAAAGTTTAACATCACCAAAATACATTTCCTTTTTGGAAGTTGATGAAAATCAAAGATGGAAATTTCCAGATGGCTATGATAATAACCTTTTTCAATGGCAATTATATGCGGCGGGGCGTAATAGCCATCTTGATGATCTAAAAGACATTATTGCAGCCAGTCGCGATGCAGGGTTGCCCATTTTAGGATTCAATTTGCCTGTACATTGGGAAAAATCCCTTTATCAGGCTAATTTAGATGATATAGAAGAATATCGCACTAGCCTTCAGAACATTTTTTCAGGTGTTCTGGAATATGTAGATTACCAAGATATTTTCCCAAAGGAATTCACGACTTACGATGCCCTCCATCCGACTTGGCATGGTGCTCGCTTACATGCGTTGGATATCGCATTTCGTTTAAAAAAACAAGGTTTTTTTCCAGAAGAGATTTCCAACGAGGTACTCTTAACAGCATTTACTGAAAGTGAGCCTGCTATCAGTGAAGAATACCGTTCTCTGCTTGATAATCACTATCCACCCTTAAAAAGATGGGGGTTTAGAAGATATGATATCAGTGAACCACAAAATGCCCTGCATTTACTGCGTCGGCTTGCCACCGTACCGCCAGGTCACTCATTAGAACAAGAGTTAATTTATGAATTAAGTCTCAGATTGCGCTATTGGTTAGAAATGCCATTTTCTTATCAGGAGAAACCAGACAGCTTATTCGTAAAAGAATGGTATCAAGCCGTTCATGAGGAAATGGCTAAGGCTAAAATCAGGGCAAGTTATTTCCAAGATAAATTGAAACAATTTCAAAGTCAACGACTTTCCGCTTTTGAAATACCCTCTTTCAGCGATGCCAATCTCATTATGGAAAATACTCATATACAAATAGGTCCCTCCTTATTTGTTAACAAATCTCTCTATCGTTTGTCAAACAAAACCTTTGTAGAACAATTAACAACAATTGAAGGTAAACCAATCTCCTTTTTAGTCGATATTCCTGAGAATAAGTCGCCATTTGTTCGCGTTGATATTCTTGGCGATGGTTCCTTTTTACTATTACAATCTGATTATAGACAACTTCCTCATTGGTTTACGAATGGTACTCCACTGGTAAAATGGGGGATATAAAAACATCCCCCTATTTTCCCATTCTCAACAAGCCCTTATTCCAGAAACAACAAGGGCTTCTGGATGAACACTCGGTAATTTTTGGAACAGGAATGGTTTAATTAATTGCAACTCGACTTTTTCCGATTTTTTGGCATTGTATAAATCCCATCTCAATTGCAAATTTATCCAGAAGTTTTCTGACATACCTAAAAATTTTGCGAGCCTTAACGCTATACTTGGCGTTATATCTCTTTTTTTATTAATCAAATCGTTAATTATTGGGTATGGCATACGAATGGCAATAGCTAAGTCTTCCTGGCTCATTTCCATTGGGATTAAAAACTCCTCTAATAGCATTTCTCCTGGATGGGTTGGCTCTCTATGTTTAGGAATATGCATCAATTTTCACCTTTCCTGTCTCCAATTAGGGGTTCCAATTTGTTTCCAGGCGGTACTTGCAGTTCTTCCAACGTTTGGACGGAATCAAGTTGATCTAGTTTTCTTGAGGCAACACGCCAAAGAGACTGGGGACATGTTTTTCGTGCATTTTTAGTGTTTCCCCCATTAAATATGTCTTCGGTTGCTTTGTTTTTGAATGATATAATCATTTATAGATCGCATGGACTTGTTATAACAGGTGAAAGGGGAGGCTATAAAAAAAAGCACTTATACCCTAATTGTTAATGGTCAATTATTAATGTGTTATCAGTAAAATTTAACTACCATGCCATATAGCTGTAGGGCAAGTATGTGAAGACATAACAATGATTCTTATTGCTCAAAATATTATACCCAGATTTTTAATAAGTCAAGTCCTTTTTGAAAAAATTTTGAAAAATTCAAATATTCGTAATTACTCAGTCTTAGTACAACTTCTTTCCGAATCAAACGAATTTTTCAATGCTATTTTTACTTGCTATTCTAGCCGGAAGAAAGTGATAAACAAATTCAGCAACTCAAAGGGGAAGTAGGCATTGTGGCACGCAATGAATCAATGTCATTAAGTTAAGTCAGGGCAAAAACAATATATGGTTTTTTGTAGGGCAGACCACCGCGACTGCCCTTAACGGAGCTTCGCTGCAACCCACCATTTCTCAATTAATATTAAATGGTGGTGGTGAGTGCAGTGAAACTCTACCTACGCTCGCTTAGAGAGTTATGTGCATAGAGTAGACATAGGGCACCCGACATTTCCAATTATTTTCACATCTGCTACTTTTATTAAATTCTAATTCAATTATTAAATTCTAATTCAATTACGAATTAATAATTCCTAATTTTAAAAAATGAATTTTAAAAATTTTTTATGCTTGTCACAGCCTTTAAAATAAGCGCAAGCGAACAAATATTATTTTGACCTAGAAATTTTAAAAAAAAGGGCTTGACCTTTTTTTAAGGACGTGGTAGTATGGATACCTCATTAAAAGTTAAAAAGTTAATAATTGGGGTCAGAGTAAAATAAATTTTGCTAGAAAAACAGGGCAATAAAAAGATTGATAAAAAGATTGATAATTAGGTTTAATTTTACTCTGACCCTAATTATTTTTAGCCTTTTTTTTAAAAGAAAAATACTATATTAATTTGTTAGATGGCTAAAATAGCAAGATTAGCACGAACCTCCCCTAAAAATAATTGTTTTGCGCAAGTAATACGATCTGATTATTTTGTAAATCGAATTAATGGAGCATTATTTTTAAAGTCGGTCTATTTAAGTCCTAATTAAAATGACAAATATTGTATTATCCTATATAAATAAACACTTTATAGCAATCAGCATTGTATAAAAATACGCATTTATTTCATAAAAAAGTAAAAGTGATGCAAAAATAATTTGATATAATTTAATATTTGCGGTAAAATTGGGTATCATTTGAAAAATTTTGTGAAAAAATTCTGGATGGAAAACATTAGTTTGTATCATGAAGCCAGGTAGGCTGGGCAAACGTGTTTTTATGTGCATCGGCATTCATTTCGTATCATACATTGTGAATCATTTTCGGTTTTAACGAAGATGGTGGGCAACAAAAAGACGTTGCCCACCCTACCTGGCTACCTGGCTTGAAGATCGAGTGAAATTTTACTTATAACCCCATTTATTTTTTTATTGATGGTTTGACATTATTAGGTATCCAAACATGAGAGGTAATTTATGAAAACTCAAAAAAAAGCCAATCATAAAAAATGGTTGGCAAGTTTGATGTCAATTTTTCTGATGTGTCCGTTTGCCACTTATGGTTCTGTGGATACGGATGATATGGTTGACTTTAGTGTAAACGATGATCAGGTGACAATTATTTTCAAGACTGTGGGTACGTATAATCTTGCACTCACTTTCACCGATAATAATGGTTTAACTCACTACATCGACAAGCAAGTCAACATTACTACGTTGTCGGGTGATAAACCTGATATACGAATTGATTCCAGGGCACGGGATTCTTCCGAAGATGAGCGAACAGTCTCGCTCAACTGTGGCAATATCACCCAGTCAGATGCCATTGATATTGTTCAGGCGACTGCTAATAGAGATAAAACCCACATGCTGATGCAGTTTGAAAATGAGCCAAGTCGTGCGGATAGGGATGAATTGAAAACTCAAGGCATCAACTTGTTAGATAGTGCAGCCGAGTTTTCCTATTGGGTTTCCATTGATGGCAACAGTACCGCAAGTCAGGCACCTGACACAATACAAATCGCAGGGGGTATCAAATGGGCATGGATACCCACGACAGCGTGTAAAGTCGCAGAAGCAATTGACAATAACAATTTTCCAGATAATGCCAGATATGACGATGGTACGGTAAGAGTGCATATCATGGTATTTGGCGATGTATTGCAAGCAGATGTAGAAACAGCGATTAGTAATTTGGCTCAAAAGTTGGCTCAAAAGATAGAAGTGTTGGAATGGGTTGGCGAAGACATGCTTGTAGTACGCACATCATTAGAAGCCATCGACCATTTAGCGACTTTGGATGAAATTAAATGGATGGAACCTGCACCTCCACCTAACACGATAGATGTAGATGAAACAAATGGTGATACATCAGTCAATACGGTGGAACTCCAATGTGGCAATATCACCCAGTCAAATACCATTGATATTGTTCAGGCGACTGCTAACAGAGATAAAACCCACATGCTGATGCAGTTTGAAAATGAGCCAAGTCGTGCGGATAGGGATGAATTGAAAACTCAAGGCATCAACTTGTTAGATAGTGCAGCCGAGTTTTCCTATTGGGTTTCCATTG